>Ga0214917_10002770_pt1 | contig 20988 bp, 20 predicted proteins | sample LL_1208_BB_MetaG_FD_177983 | JGI IMG/M metagenome (GOLD analysis project Ga0214917, IMG submission 177983) | Freshwater microbial communities from Lake Lanier, Atlanta, Georgia, United States - LL_1208_BB | ecosystem: Environmental > Aquatic > Freshwater > Lake | place: USA: Georgia | collected...
TCTTTGCCGACGATCAGGCGATTCTCGAACGGGTGATCAATTATGCCGACGGGATCTTCCTCGTCACCGGTCCGACCGGCTCGGGCAAATCGACCACCCTCTACGCCTGTCTGAACACGATCAACAAACCCGACCGCAAGCTGATCACGGTCGAGGATCCCGTCGAATACCAGCTGCCCGGCGTGAATCAGGTGGCGGTGAACACGGAAATCGGCATGACCTTTGCCGCGGCTCTTCGGGCGATGTTGCGGCAGGCGCCGAACATCATCATGGTCGGGGAAATTCGGGACGTGGAAACCGCCTCGATCGCCATCAACGCCTCGCTCACGGGGCATTTGGTTTTCTCGACCCTGCACACAAACGACGCCCCCAGCGCCATCACCCGTCTGGTCGATATGGGGGTGAAGCCGTTCCTGGTTTCTTCTTCCATCCGGGCCGTGCTGGCCCAACGCCTGATCCGGAAAATCTGCCCGGACTGCAAAGCGCCCTACACGCCGACGGAAGTCGAACTACGGGCGCTCAATCTGCTGACTGCGAATCTGGCGGAGGCCCGTTTCTCCAAAGGCCACGGATGCGACCGCTGCCGCGGAACCGGTTTCCGGGGGCGGGCGGGCATTTTTGAAATCTTCGTGGTGGATGATGAAATCCGCCACTTGATCAACGAGGGGGTTCCCGTCTCGAAGATCCGTCAGCGGGCGCGGGATCTGGGCATGCGGACCCTGCGGGAAGACGGGATCCGCAAAGTGGTCTCGGGCATGACCACTCCGGAGGAAGTCATCTCCGCCACCATGGCGGACAAGGATTAATTGCCATGGACGCACGCCACCTTCTCCCCTTTCTGCAGGAACAGAATATTCTCTCCGAGGACCAGACCCGGGAGATCACGGATGAATTGAGCCGGACGGGCAAACCGGTCGAAGCCGTCCTCTCCAACTTCGGCATCATCCAACCCGCGCAGATTCTGGAAAAAATTTCCGACAGTTTGGGGCTTCCTCTGCTTCCCGACTTGTCCGGACTTGAACTCAGTCCGGAACTACTGGCCCGCATCCCTCCCCACACGGCCCGCAATCTGGGCGCCCTTCCGGTGGCGGGGGATGAAAGCACCCTCACGGTTGTCTTGGCCGACCCGCTGGCCACACAGGCGCTGGAGGATCTTCGGTTCGTCACGGGCCGGGAAATCTCGCAGGTGATCGCTCCTCCCGAACAGATCCAACCCCTGCTCGACAGATACTATGGCTCTGCCGAGATCGACATCGACGGGGTTTTGAGGGAGCTGGAAAACGCACCCGAACTCGCCGCCGCGGGGGAAGGGGTCGATCTGAACGACGTCAGCAGCGCCCCGATCATCAAATATGTGAACACGATCATCGCCCGGGCCATTCATGCCAAGGCCAGCGACATCCATCTCGAGCCCTTTGAAAAGGAGTTCAAGATCCGGTACCGGGTGGACGGTGCGCTGTACGAAATGGCCCCGCCACCCAGGCGGTTGGCCATCCCGCTGACTTCCCGGGTCAAGGTCATGGCCAATCTGAACATTGCCGAGCGGCGCGTCCCGCAGGACGGTCGGATCCAGACCCTGCTGGCCGGGCGCCAGGTCGATTTGCGGGTTTCCACCCTGCCCACGCAGTACGGCGAAAGCGTGGTGCTCCGGGTGCTCGACCGGAGCGTGGTGAATCTCGACCTGGAAAAGCTGGGGATTCCGAAACACATTTTCGACTACATCTGCGACACGATTGAAAAGCCGAACGGCATCTTCATCGTGACCGGGCCGACCGGATCGGGAAAAACCACCACCCTGTATTCCTGTTTGGGCCGGGTGAACACGATCGACACAAAAATCCTGACGGTGGAGGACCCGGTGGAATATGAATTGGAGGGAATCATCCAGGTTCCCGCGAACGAGGGCATCGGCCTGACCTTTGCCCGGGCGCTCCGCGCGTTTCTCCGGCAGGACCCCGACAAGATTCTCGTGGGAGAAACCCGGGATTTGGAAACGGCCCAGATTGCGATTCAAGCCAGCCTGACGGGGCACTTGGTCATGACCAGTTTGCACACGAACGACGCGGCGGGAGCTGTCACCCGTCTTCTCGACATGGGGGTGGAACCCTTTCTGATGTCCGCCACGATGGAAGGGGTGCTCGCCCAACGTCTTCTCCGCCGGGTGTGCAAGGAATGCCGGACTCCGTTCCGTCCGAAGGAAGAGGTGCTGACGCAGCTCGGATTGACCGCCTCGGAAATCGGCGACCAGTCCTTTTACTTCGGCAAAGGGTGCGAAACCTGCAACGGGACGGGCTACAAGGGCCGGGTCGGCATCTACGAACTGCTCGACGTCCGTGAGCCCATCCGCCAGTTGATCAACGAAAGGGCTCCGTCCGTTGTCATCCGTCAAAAGGGAATCGAGCTGGGGATGACCACTTTGCGGCAGGACGGCATCCGCAATTTGCTTGAAGGGCACACCACGATTGAGGAAGTGTTGAAGTACACCTAACCCCCCATGCCTTTCTTTGCCTATTCCGCGGTCGACGCCCAGGGGAAAACCCATCAGGGGACGATCGAAGCCAACACGCCGGACGAAGCCGCCGCCGCCATCAAGAAAAAGGGCCAGTTCCCGACGAACATCTCCGAAACCGCCGCCGCGGGGGGCGGAAAACCGGCCGGCAAGGGATTCTCCTTCAAGTTCTCGCTAGGAGGCGGAGGAGGAGGCACCGGCAAGGTGCCCGCGAAAGTCCTCACCGTTTTCACCCGCCAGCTTTCGACCCTGATCAGCGCGGGGCTGCCCCTGCTCCGCAGTCTTCGCACGTTGGGGAAACAGGAAAAAAATCCCAACCTGAAGAAAATCATGGTGAGCCTGGCGGAATCGGTTGAAGGAGGAACGACGTTCTCCGAGGCGTTGGCTCAGCATCCCAAGGCTTTCAACAAGCTGTACGTGAACATGGTCAAGGCGGGGGAATTGGGGGGCGTGCTGGAAGTCGTGCTCACCCGCTTGGCCGAATTTGCGGAAAAGAGCCAACGTATCCGTGGCAAGGTGACCTCCGCCATGGTCTATCCCATCGTGGTGTTGACCATCGCCGTCGGCATCGTGACCTTCCTGATGCTTTTCATCGTTCCGAAGTTCGAGGCGATCTTCAAAGACATGCTCGGGGGTCGCCCCCTTCCGTTCATCACCCAGATCATCATGGATCTCAGCCGTTTCATTCAGGGGAACTTCCTGCTGATTGCCGGTGCGATCACCGCAATCGTTTTCGCCCTCAAGTTCGCCATGCGCGTCCCGGGCGTGGAATCGGCGATCGACAGTTACAAGCTGAAGATCCCTCTTTTCGGCGACATGCTGACGAAAACTTCCGTTGCCCGGTTCAGCCGGACCTTGGGCACCCTGGTCTCCTCCGGTGTGCCGATTCTCCAGGCGCTGCAGATCACCCGCGACACGGCCGGAAACCTCCGGGTCAGCACGGCGGTGGAAAACATTCACGACAACGTGAAGGAGGGGGAATCGATGGTGACCCCGATGGAGGCGAGCGGTATTTTTCCCCCCATGGTCGTCTCGATGGTGCAGGTTGGCGAGGAAACCGGACAACTTCCCGACATGTTGACCAAGGTGGCCGATGTGTTTGAGGAGGAAGTGGACAATGCGGTGGCCGGACTGACCTCCCTTCTCGAACCGGTGATGATCGTGCTCCTCGCCTTGGTGGTCGGAACGATCGTCGTGGCACTGTTCCTTCCGCTCATCACCATCATCCAAGACCTGACCGGCGGCGCATAGCCCCGGGCTTCTTCCCGTCATGTTGGAGGTGGTGGTTTGCCGATACGGGGAGGATTTGGCCTGGACCCGGAATCTTCCCCGCGGAGTTGCCGTCACGGTCTACGACAAAACCCCCCTCCCCCAACCCCCTTGGCCCGATTCGATTCCCCTCCCGAATCATGGGCGGGACGACTATGTCTGGCTCCATCACCTGGTGGAACGATACGAAACCTTGGCCGAGGTGACGGTCTTTGCGCAGGGGCGCCCGTTTGACCACGCGCCGGATCTTCACCGGGTCATCCGCCGCTTTGCAAAAGGCGAGGCACCCATGCCCGATTTCGCATGGCTGGGGTTTCTTTGGGAGACGGATGACGCCCGGGGCCGACCCTCGTTCGTCACTTGGACAAAAAATCCGGAACGAAGGGAACTCAATCTCGAGGGTTTTTTTCAGGCCCTCTGGCAGGAACCGGCCCCCGAGAGGGTCCGGTATGTCGGGGGAAGCCAGTTTGCCCTTTCCCGGGAAACCGCGCACCGGCGACCCAAGGCATTTTACGAGCGGGCGCTCGAAATCTCGCGAACCTTTCCGGACGCCGCCCACGCGTTTGAGCGGACATGGGACCGGATTTTTCTCGCCCCTCCACTGGATCCGGCGCTCTTTGGCCCGGAGGGTTACCGTTTGCTCAAGCCCGTTCGGCCGAAAAACAGGCCGTCGCCCCCGGCCTAGGGTTGGGGAGCTTCTTCCGGCGGAGCCTTGGCTCCGATCCGGCTTTGGAGGGTGGAAAGCCGCTCCCGCATGGAGGACGGCAACATGACCACTCCCCCCTGAATCGAGACTTCCCCTTCCTGATTTTTTTTCAGGGTGGGCTTGTCCACCCCCTCCTGCCGGGTTTCTTCCCGGAGCATGCGGCCATCGGAGTTCACCACCGTGATCCGATGGGTATTGGCGGCCGAAGCGTAAAGAATGTGCAGGCGGTTTTCCGCGTCGAATTCCGCCGTGGGTTTTCCCAAGGGCAGATAGGGGCCCAGCCGGTGGGTTGGATAAACCATGTTCCGTCCGGGAACTTCCACCCGGAGATAAAGACCCACGTTGGGATCCTCATAAAATTTCAGGAGGGAATAAATGCGGCGGTCCGGACCATCCCCTCGGGGACAACTCCAGATCACCTCGCCTTTCCCGATGAGAAAGTTCAATGACTCGGTTAAAAGAGTTTCGCCCGAGGGCAGATGGATCGAGGCCCGCGCCTTATAGCCGCCCGTTTCCCGAACCAGATAATAAGGGGCCAAATCAACGGAGACGGAGGTGGATTCCCCGGGCTTAAGGGTTTTTGCGGGAGGGGTCAGGGGGCGTTCGGGTTTGATCAAAAGCCCATCGAACGATTGCACGATCATTTCCAGCCACGGAGGGTTCTGGTCCGACGTCAGAACCAGCTCGTTTGCCCCAATATTTTTCACATGGACGGTAAAAGGGATCGACGAATATTGAAGGTAGGCTGGTTTTGGAGTCTCCAACCGGGCGTCCACCTGGGCCTGCCCCGCGGAAACGGCGAGAATCAACAAAAGCGCAAGTTGATGGGGGAAGCGGGACATGCAGAAGGGAATATGAATCCCGGACAACCCCCTCGGCAAGAGGGAAGACGAATATCCGGCTCTACCCGATGAAATGAAATTAGACCGACAGAAGTGCCGTTTCGGCTTGGGGGGCCGAAACTTCGGGCAGATCCTGGCGACCCCGGCTCTCACGAAGGGCCGCTTTCAGCGCTTTTTTCCACGTTCCGAAAAAGTGCTTTTTGCAGGCGGCCGCAAAAAGGGAGGGATTTGCCCGTTTGACTTCCGGGGTGATCAGTTTCACTCCCTGCTTCTGCAGATCGAGAATGCCTTCGACGAGGGATTCCCGCGTCCAGCGCTTCCGCCGGCGAATATCCGCATAATTGATGCCCGCATTTTCCAGCGCCCGACCCCAGTTGCCGAAACGGCGGCGGGCCGTGGCGATGAGGCGATTCGAGGATTCGTCCATCGACTTCGAACTGAGATCCGCACCCTCCATTTTGAGCCGGCGAATTTCATCCAAAATGCCTTCCTCGTCCCAACTGCGATAACGGTAAATTTCTTCCGAAGCCAAACCGGCGGCTTCGAGAGCGGCACGCCAGTTTCCAAAGTATTTCGGCCGGATCGCGGCGTAGACCATGGCGTTGTGTTGACTGAGCGCCATGGAACGGAAGGAAAGATCAAACCCCTGCGAGGCAAGGTTGCGGATTTCCTCCACGATCACCTCTTTCGACCATTTGCGGTATTTGCGTACTTCTTCGTACTGGATTCCGGTCACTTCCAAAGCCTTTTGCCAGCTTCCAAAATAACGGATCGAAGCGGCAAGAAGTTCCTGAAAGTTCTGGCGGACATGGTTCGCGTAGAGGGGTTCCCCTTTTTTCTTCCACTGGCGGATTTCCGCCATGACACGATCCGAGGACCAACGAAGATTTTTGCGTGATCTAATTTGCATAGATCACATTACTAGCCTGCAAAACGCTTCTGTCAAGTTACGGAAAATTTTCTTATTCTTAAATCCCTTATATATATGGGTTTGTAAAATTATTCTCCCCGGATAAGCCTTTCTGATAAAGACTTGGGTAGGCCTGCTTTCATGACTTTTTGGGACGCCTTTTCAACATCGTATCCAACCCTCCTCAGGTGGACACTCTGATCCTTGGAATCATAAATCACATAAGAAGCCCTCCAGTCGCCATCGCGGGGTTGTCCCACCGATCCGACGTTGAAAAGGAATTTTCGGGGCACCTTGAGCCTTTCGGGATGGACGTCCACGTTTCGGAATTCAATCGGACGGACCTCCTTTTCCTGCAGGAAAGCCGCCGGTCGGTGGGTATGGCCAAGAAAACAGAGGCTGGTTTTCTGGTAGAAAAAACTCGTCTGGGCCTCCAAACGCGTGGAGATGTAGGCCCAATTTTCTGGTCCGTCCAAGGTGGCATGCACCAAGGTCAGCGTATCGTCCAGATAGACCAAGGGGAGACGACGAAGATAGTTCAATTGTCCGGGATTCAGATTCTTACGGGAAAAAGAAAGGGCCGCCTGGGCGTCTTTCGAAAAAGCGGGCGGATTTTGCCCATAGGTCACCAACTCGTCATGGTTTCCGCGTACCACCGGACACCCCAAAGCCCGGACGACCTCGAGACACTCGGAAGGATTCGCATTGTACCCGACCAGATCCCCGATGCAGAGCGGGTGGGTGACCTCCTGATCCTCCATGTCAGCCAAAACCGCCTCGAACGCCTCCAGATTGCCATGCACATCCCCGAAAATCCCGTATTTCATTTTTTCTTTCCCGGATTCGGACCGGCCAGTTTTTTTTCCAACCGCTGGATTTCCCGATCCACCACCTCCGGTTTTCGCGCGGGATCCGGCCGGGCTCCCATGCCGGCCAGTAACTCACGAAAATAATCCAACGCCCCGCGCTCATCTCCCGCCTTGTCGAGGGCATACCCCACAAATCGTTCCAGATAAGGAGGAGCATCTCCTTTCTTCAATGCCTCGCGGTAACAATCAGCCGCCGCCTGATAATCCCCCAGTCTTTGCCAATAAAGATCCCCCAATCTTTGAAAGAGGAGGGATTTTTCCGGCACTGCTTTGGTCCCCCTCTCGAGCAGATCTCTCCCAGCCTCCACCCAACGACGCGCCTCGATTCTTCGCCGGGTTTCATTCGGCTCCTTGCTGTAATTTTCCGCCGCCACCGCCGCATTCCACGCCAGATGCCAGGCGGCCGTATCCCAAAATACCGCCGCCCTCGGCTGCAGCACCGTCGCCAGCTCAAAATCCGTCCGCACTCTCACCCATTTCTGTTGTTCCCAGGCACTGTGCGCCTGCAGGACCAGGGCGTTCGCCGCCAACCCACGAAACCCTCCCAAAGCCGCCAATGCCAGTCCCTGCCCCACTTTCTCCCGGATGGCGACGGCTGTCGGACCGGTAAACCCGTAGGAAGCTTTCCTTTGCTCCTGTGTCATCGCCCTTTCCCAAGGCACCTTGATCCCACCCCAAATGAGGAACAGGGCCGAAACCGCCCCCCAGGCAAAGACCGGCTTCAGATGTCCCGCCCCTCAAAAACCACCGCCGAAGCCGTCAGAAGAATCATCACATATACGACGGAATATCCGACCACCCCGAGGGTGGAATGCCATGCCACCGTGTTCCCTGCCACAATTTCATCGATCAGGTTGTAGAGATTGAAGTCCGGAACCAAAAACGCCACGCCGGCCAGAAACAAACGAACCACCCCATGGGCCGCTTCCCCTGTTTCCAACCACTGCTCACGCGCCACCGACTGCAGATGACCAATGAGATAAACCATCAACGTCATCGCGATGACAAATGTCGTGGAGGTCGCCACGGTGCTAAAAAAAACTGCGATGGCCGCCACCACCACCAGTTTCACCCCCATCAGCAACCCGGCCTGGATCAGCCTTGGATCCATCGCCTCCGCCCAGATGGCTGCGGAGTCGGCCCCCTCAACCCGGACCAACTCAAGCCCTTTCCATCCCAACAACCCCCACACGGCCAAAGCCATGATCCCGACCATTCCCGCCAATAACCCCGCCAATCCGAGAAATTTTCCGGCAATAAACTCCCACCGCTGTAACGGCCGGCAGAGTGCGGTCAGGATCGTGCGGCGCTCAATCTCCCCCGGAATCAACTGGGCCGCACCCAACAGGCCCACGAGCAATCCGGTCAGGCTGATGGCCGCATAACTCAGATCCTTCAGAAATTTAAACTGTTCCTGAAACGAAAACTCGGCGAAATAACTGGCTCCTCCCAAGAGAACGAGTGCAAAAACCAACAGGACGGCAAACACCTTCTGCCGCACCGCTTCCAAAAAGGTGTTTTGTGCCACTGCAGAAATCCGACGCAGACATCCCCTCATCGCCTTTTCTCCTCCGGCAGGCTGCGCAAAAAATAATCCTCCAGCCTTTCCCGTGGCGCACCCTCCCGCACCACATGGGCTCCCCGTTTTTCAATCCATGTCCTCATCTCTTTTCGATCGTTCTCCGGCAGTCCCTCCACTTTGATTTCCCACTCATTCCTCCGGGTCAGCAGTTCATCCAGCCGTCCCTCCCGCAATTTTTGTCCGCGATGAAGAATGATCACCCGGTCCGCCACATCCTCCACCTGCTCGAGAAGATGGCTCGAGAAAAGAACCGTTTTGCCCCGTTGCTTCAATTCAAGGATCAGATCCCGGATTTCCCTCGAACCCGCCGGATCCACCCCCGCCGTTGGTTCATCCAACATGAGAATTTCCGGATCCCCCACCAAGGCCCCAGCCAACCCGGCCCGCTGCAACATTCCCTTGGAGTAGGTTCGCAAACGCCGGTGCCCCGCTTCCCCCCCCAATCGGACCAGATCCAACAATTCCCGGATCCTTCGTTCCAACGAGGCTCCCCCCATCCCGCTTAACTTTCCGTAGTAACGGATCAACTCCGCCCCGCTCAAAAAATTCGGAAAGTAGGGGTTTTCCGGAAGAAAACCGATCTGCCTCCGGGCCGCCATCGTCCCCGCCCGGTAACCGCAAACCTCCGCCTCACCCGACGTGGGCCTCAACAATCCCAAAATCATTTTCATCGCCGTGCTCTTTCCGCTTCCGTTCGGGCCCAGCAGGCCGAAGACCTCTCCCGGTTTGACCTCCATCCCCAACCCTTCCACGGCGAGCACGCGGCCACGGAACCAGCCCATGGCGAATTCCTTCCGCAACCCGCGGGTCCGTACGGCAGCCGTCATTGGATTTGAAACCCCTTTTTTCCTGCCGTGGGGGTCACCTCCTCACTCAACGCCTCCCGTATGAATCCGGCCAAATGACTTTCCCCGATCTCCTTCTCCATCGCCTCGACCTCGTCCCGGTTTCCCTGAAGTAAAACCTCGACCCTGCCGTCCGGCAGGTTCGTTGCCGATCCTGCCACCGTATACCCCTCGGCAATTTGCCGGACGCTGTATCGAAAACCCACCCCTTGGACTTTCCCCTTGTAGCAAATCCGTTTCGCCATCATCTATGGCATATTGCCCACAGCTTAAACTTTCTTCAACCCCCTCCCCCCTCCGCCGAAAACCTGGCCTGGGCTCAGTCTCAAAAAAACCCTTCGCTCTTTTCTTCTTTTTTCTGGAAACTGATCCCGCATGCCCGCTTCCCCCCTTGCCCTTTCGACCTGCTGGCACGCCGACCGCACGACCGATGGCGCCGCCCTCCTCCGACAAGCCACCGATCTTGGCTTCTCCTCTGTGGAACTCAGCCACAACACCCGCTTCAATCTTTGGCCCGGGATCCTCGCAGAACACCAATCTCCGCAAGCCCCCCGGATCGATGTCCTCCACAATTTTTGCCCCGTTCCCGTTGAACTCCTCCGCCCCCACCCGAATGCCTATGAATTTTCCGATCCCCGCCCCACAGCCCGCCGCCTTGCGGAACGCCACTCCTTCGCCACCTTGGAAGCCGCCGCCACCGTGGGCGCCCGCTTCGTTGTCCTCCATCTCGGTTCCGCCGGTCCACGCCATATTGCGGATCCCCTCGAATCCCTTGCCCTCCAAGGACAACTCGGCACCCGGACTTTCGTCCGCCAAAAAATCTCGGTCATCCGCACGCTGGAAAAGGCTTTCCATGAAACCTGGCCCAGAGTGGAGGAGATTCTTCTCCGTCTGGGCGAAAAGGCCTCCTCCCTCGGGCTACGCCTCGGACTCGAATGCCGCGAGGATCCCCGGGAAATTCCTCCGGACGACTTCTGGGATTTCCTTCTGGCGCGGTTGCCCGCCCCCACCTTCGGTTATTGGCACGACTTCGGTCACGCCGCGGGCAAACATTGGCTCGGTTTTTTGGATCATGCCCAGCATCTCCGTCGCCTTGCCCCACGGATCATCGGCGTTCACCTCCACGACTATGACCCGGAAAAAGGAGACCACCTCCCCCCAGGGCATGGATCAATTCCTTTCCGGGACCTCCTGCCCCTCATCCCGTCCGGGACCCACTTTTCCCTCGAACTATCTCCGGATGTGTCCGCGGACGATGTTCGTGCCAGCCTCTCATGGTGGAACCAAAACCGCATCTCCCCATCCTAAAGCGCCTGTCCCCGTGGATTCGCATCGGGGTCACCCTCGGCATCCTCGGCTTCCTGGCCGGAAAGGTGAACTGGCCCAACCTCGCGCAACGCTTCACCTCCGGCCATCCCGGTTGGCTGATCGCCGCTTTTCTCGTCTCCCTCCTCTCTATCTGTCTTTGCGGAACCCGCTTCTGGTTCCTTCTTCGCCTGCAAAAAATCCACCTGCCTTATTTTCGGACCATTCATCTCACTTTCGTCGGTTTCTTTTTTAATCTCTTTCTCATCGGCTCCACCGGTGGCGACGCCATCCGCCTCTACTACCTTCTTCGCTGGTTCCCTGAACAGAAAACCCGGGCGACTCTTTCCATTCTCCTCGATCGCGTCTTTGGCGTGGCCGCACTCTTTGGCCTCGCCCTTCTTTTTCTTCCCGGAACAACGGACCGCCTGCGAGCCGATCCCGCCTTCCTGCCGCTGGCCCAAGCTCTGCCTTGGCTCGGTCCTTTGGGTGCCGCTCTTCTCCTTCTGGCTTTTGTTCTGCCGGGCTTCCTTCCGCATCTCCCTCTTCCGAAAAAACTCCCCGGTCGCGCCGTCATTCTCGACCTCCTTCACGGAATTCGTGACACAGCCCATGGGGGCTGGAACACCATCGGCCTTGTGGGAGTCGCCCTATGCGTCCACCTGACGAGTTTTGCCGGAGCCACCCTTCTCGCCCATTCCCTCGATCTGCCCATCAACTACTCCCTGGCCGGCCTGATCCTCGTTCTCGTCTTCAGTGCCTCTGCCCTGCCCATCAGCGTCAGCGGTCACGGAGTCCGGGAAGGGGTCATGGTCTTCCTTTTCGCCCATCTCGGCCTTAGCGCCGGTCCGGAAGCCGCAATCGCCTATTCCCTTCTTCTTTACGGAATCGGGCTTTTCTGGAGCCTATTGGGCGGACTCGCCTACCTGACGTTGAGGTCTCCCAAAAAATAATCATGATCCGTCATCCCCAAGCCGAGTCGATCGTACGGCAACTGGTTCAGGCCGGCCATGCCGCGGTTTACGCCGGCGGTTGCGTGCGGGACGCCCTGCTGGAGCGCGCGTATCCCGATGTCGACATCGCCACCTCCGCCACGCCCGACCAAGTCCAGGCCCTGTTCCCCAGAGCCTCCGACCCGCAGGGCAAGGCCTTCGGCGTCATCCGCCTCCGGATGGACGAGCATGTGTTTGAAATCGCCACATTCCGTGTCGACGGCCCTTACCTCGACGGAAGGCGCCCGTCTTCCGTCACCTTCACCACCGCCGAAGAAGACGCCCGGCGAAGGGACTTCACCGTGAATGGAATGTTTTTTGATCCTCTCAAAAATGAAGTTCTCGACTATGTCCAGGGTCGGACGGATCTCGCCGCCAAAACCATCCGTGCAATCGGTGACCCCGTCGCCCGTTTTACGGAGGACCGCCTCCGCCTCTTCCGGGCCCTCCGCTTTGCCGTGCAACTCGGCTTCGAAATCGAACCTTCCACATGGAAAGCCATCGTTTCCTTGGCTCCTGATTCGAAGGTGATCTCCCCTGAAAGGGTGAGGGACGAACTGATCAAAATTTTCATCAGCCCCCATCCCGCCCGCGGCTTGGATCTGATGCATGATTCCGGGCTTCTGTCCGTCTGGATGCCCGAGCTTCTTGAAATGCGCGGATGCGCCCAATCCCCCGAACACCACCCCGAAGGCGATGTCTGGGTCCACACCCGCCTACTGCTCACCCACCTGAAAAATCCCTCTCCTGTCCTCGCCTTCTCGGCCCTTCTTCATGATGTGGGGAAACCCCGCACCTCCAAAACCGAACCCAACGGCCGGATCCGTTTTTTCGGCCATGAGGGAGTCGGCGCTCGTATGGCCGAGGAGATTCTCCGCCGCCTCCGTTTTTCCAACGATGACATCGGCGCCATCACCGCCTGCATCGCCAACCATATGGCCTTCAAGGACGCCCCCCACATGCGGGTCAGCACCCTGAAACGGATGCTCGCCCGTCCGACATTTTCCGAGGAACTGGAGCTTCACAGGATCGATTGCTCCTCCAGCCACGGCCAACTGGATATTCATGCCTTTTTGCAGGACAAACTTTCCGAATTTTCGCAGGAGGAAATCAAGCCCAAGCCCCTCGTCACCGGCCACGACTTGCAGGAGCTGGGTGCCAAGCCCGGCCCGGCCATGGGAAAAATCCTCCATCAACTGATGGACGAACAGCTCGAAGGGAAAATCACCGACCGCACCGGCGCCCTGGCCCGGGCGAGGGAATTGTTAAGCTAACGCCCCCGGCTCAGGCGTGGGCCACAAAGGCCTCATACACCTCGTCCGGAATGTCCAGCAGCTTGTAATCCGCCGAGGAGACAAAAATCAACTGCTGCTTCCCTTTGCCCAACTGGTTTCCGGCCGAATCAAAAATCTGGTGCTCCAAAGTGACAAACTTGCGGTTGTACTCGCCCACCTTGATTTTCACGCTCACCCGCTCAAACTCGCGGGTCTCACGCATGAACTTGTGCTCAAAGGAGCGCGTCAGAATGTAGTACGGCGTGGTCTTGAGGTTGAACTTCGGCAGGCACCGGTTGAAGAAGAGTTCCCTGGTTTTGCCCACCCACATCGCATACATCCCGAAGTACACATTCCCCACGGAATTGGTGTCCGCATAGGTCGCCACAAACGAGTGAACAAACCATTTCCCCTCGAAATGACCGAACGGGTCGTGCCCGTCGCCCGTTCCTCCGCTCGGAAAAGGCACAACGCGGCCCGGCTCGATTTTTTCCTCCACCACCAGTTCTCCCCGAGGGCCCCCCGCTGTTCCCTCGAGCTCCTCCACCCCGCCGACAAACTCCTGGGCCGATCCCGGCTTCATCAACAGCCAACCCACATACCCAACGGGCAAAATGGAGCCGAGAATCATGCCGAACGGATTCGCGAGGAAATACCCGTAGGCAAAAACCACCACCGCCACACTCCCCACACAGAACATCTTCACCTGGGGGAGGGCATTCCCCTGACCGGTGTGAAACGCCCGTAACAGGGCCAACCCCGCATACCCCACAAAGAACGTGGCGTAAAAGATCATGAAATATTCCAGCTCCAGCTTCAGAACCACCGCCAATAAGGTGAAAAGTCCCGTAAAAATCAGCGCGGGCAACGGCGACCCCAGAATCGCCTCAGGCAAAAGAGTCAGCGGAAACGGCCGACCCGCCCCGCCCGACTTGCTCAAGTACCAGCGCAACGCAATGTACCCGCTATCCAGCGTGGTCAGCGCCATGATGCAAAGAACCACGATATAACATCCAAACGCCCAGGGATGGGCGCCGGCGGCAGCCCAGAAAAACCGGGTGATCCCGTCTTCGCCGTACGCCAATCCGTCGATCCCCTCTCGCATCGGCGCACTGCCCGATTGCCCCGCCACCCAAAGAGCCAACCCGCCGTGGGCGAGCAGAAGCAGAAAAAAGAGGGCTCCCCCAAAAAGGTAACTGAGCGCGGGAGATTTACCCTCCCTCTGAATCTGGATCGCCCGCTGCCACTGCTGCAAATCCAGCCACGGCCCGAGGGTCAATCCGACACAAATGGGAATCGCATAACCCCAAAAATTCATCCCAAGAAAAGGATTCGATCCCGTCATGATCGGCTTTCCGCTGCCGATAGACGGCAGTTGAACCCAAAGAATTCCGATCGCCATCAGGGCAATCAACCCCAACACCCCGTGGCTGTACTTGATTCTGCGAATATCAAACTCTTCTCCGAACAAAGTGGCCGCCGCCAAGATGACCAGCACGGTCAGCAACAGATAAAGGCCGGCCGGCTCGAGTCCCAGAGGTTGCCACGCATATCGGACCAACCCAAAAATCGTCAGGGTGATCGCCAAGATTTGATAAAGAAAAAAAATCAACCGGTACGGTCGGGACCAGTTCGCAAAAAAAGCTCCCAGCGCGTCCGGCCCGTTCCCTGCTCGCCGGGCGATCACCTGGGTCAACCCGCCGAAGATCATCAGACCCAAGGCATTTGGTATCGCAAAGGTCAGCAGGCCAAACAGTCCATACTGCAGGGAGAACTGAACACTGAAAAATAGCCCCAATCCCCACATCCAGGACAAGGCAACCGAATTTCCCCAAAGAAAGTTCATGAAAAATTTTTTCTTGAGCGGGCGAAGGGATTCGAACCCTCGACATCAACCTTGGCAAGGTTGCACTCTACCAACTGAGTTACGCCCGCGATTGAATGCAAATTATCTCCCTGCCCAAAGCCCGGTGCAATCCTTTTTCCCTGCCTTTAAGCCTGGATCTCGATCCGCTCCCCCACCTTTCCGGCACTCGTTTCATGCACCCTGACCCCTTTTCTTCCGGCTCGCGCCAAAGCTTCCTCCAGCGCCCTCCGTGCCAACTCCGGCCGATTGCAGTCCTCGCTGATATGACCGAGAAAAAGCTCCTTCAGTTCCGGTCCGGCGATTTCCTCCACCAATTTCGCCGCCGCCCCGTTCGACAAATGCCCGTGCCGGGCCGAAATTCTCTGTTTCACCGACCATGGCCTCTTCTCCTCCGCCCGCAACATCGCCTCATCGTAGTTTGCCTCAAGCACCAGGGCCGTGCACCCCTTGAGCCGTTCGACCACCAGCCTCGTCACAAAGCCCAAATCCGAAATCAATCCGATCTTCGTCTCCCCCACGGAGACCCGCATCCCGATCGGTTCCGCCGCATCATGCGGCACGGGAAAAGTTTCCACGGTAAAACTCCCGATCTCCAATTTTGACCCCGCCTCAAACCCCCTCCAGTCCGCCGTGGCCACATGCGGCTCCAACGCATCCTTCGTCCCATGCGAAGCAAAAATCGGGCACTTCCTCTTTTTGACAAAAGTCTTCAGTCCTGCCGAATGATCCCCGTGCTCATGCGTCAGAACGATGCCCAAAAGCTCCACCATCTCCGCCCCCACCTCTGCCATCCGCGCCTCCAACTGTTTCGCGCTCAGCCCCGCATCCACCAGAATCGCCCGCCCTTCATGCTCCAGATGGAGGGAGTTTCCCCGGCTCCCACTCCCCAACACCGTAAGAATGATCTTGGCCATAACACCTTTTGCCTTTTTTCAGACAAAGCCCAATCTCAAAATCCCGGTATGTCCCTTTCCCTTCAGCCCAGCCTGCGTCAGACGACCTCGATTTCCCCCCAGATCCAGCAATCCCTCCAACTCCTCCAGACTCCCGCCCTGGAATTGCAGACCCTGCTGCAAACGGAGCTTCAGACCAATCCCGTCCTTGAGGAGGAACTCCCCCCCATCGAGACCCCTGAAACCACCGACCCCGAACAGGAGGAAGAAGATCCGCTAGGCCAAAACTTGGATTGGCCTGTCTCCTCCTCCCGTCCGGATCGCCCGAAACTCGACCCTCGCCAGGCCCTTCTCGAATCCAAAGTCCTTCCCGAATCCCTGACGGATCATCTTGTCTCGCAACTGGCCCTTTCGGCGGCCGACCCCGCCGTTCGCCAGGCCGCCACGGAAATCATTGGCAACCTTGATGAAGACGGATTCCTTCGCGCCGAACTTTCGGACATCACCTCGGCCACCGGGGTTCCCCCGGAAGTCGTCCAGCAGGCCCTCACCCTCGTCCAATCATTCCATCCGCCCGGTATCGCCGCCCGCTCTCTCCCGGAAGCCCTTCTCCTCCAACTTCAGTCCCGGGGGCGGGAGGATTCAATCGAAGCCCGGATCGTTCGCCACCACTTTGAACTTTTAGGGAAACGGAAATTTTCCGAAATTTCCTCGGCTCTGGATGTCCCCGTGGATTCCGTCCATGCGGCCGCCGAAGCCATCGCCCGACTCTCCCCGCGCCCCGGTTCGGCTTTTGCCCCCGATCGGCCGGATCTCGTCGTCCGGCCAGAAGCCTCTTTCGTCCGGGACGGTGACCGCTGGGTTCCCCATCTGGAAAACGATCTTCTGCCCCGCCTACGGATCAGCGACATGTACAAGGACCTGATGGGAGACGAATCCGCCGACTCCCAAACCCGCTCCTACCTCAAGGAGCGGATCCGCTCCGCCCGCTTTCTCCTTCATTCCCTCGAACGTCGCCAGGAAACCCTGCAAAAACTTCTCGAGGTGATCGCCCAACGGCAGGCGGACTATTTTTCCCAAGGCACCTCCGCCCTCCGTCCCCTCACCATGCACGAGGTCGCCGACCAGGTGGGGGTTCACGAAACCACCATCGGTCGGGCGGTCGCCAACAAATATGTCCGTACCCCCCACGGGGTGGTTCCCCTCCGTTTCTTTTTTGCGACCGGTTTGGGTGGAGACAGCGGATTCGGTCCGGCAGTCGCCAACACCCAGGCCAAAGAGGTCCTCGCCGAAATCGTTGGCCGGGAAACTTCCAAGAAACCCTACTCGGATGCCGCCTTGGAAGAGATGCTCCGCGAACGCGGCATCCCCATCGCCCGCCGGACCATTGCCAAATACCGGACCGAACTGGGCATCCTTCCCGCCCACCTCCGCCGACGTTCATGACGGCCTCTCTCGCCGCACTCCCCACCGTCTTTTCCATCGGGCTTCAACGCCAATTGGCGTATCGCTGGAACTATCTTCTCCGCGCCCTTTTTAGCGCCATGCCCCTTCTCGTTTCCTGGGTTTTCTGGAAAGCGGTTTTCCAGGGAAAAGAAACCGTCGGCCCCTACACCCTAACCAGCCTCCTCACGTATTACGCCGTTCTCCTCGTGGTCGAGGCCGTCAGTTCCCCTGCCGATGATGATTTTCAAATCTCCCGGGAAATTCGCGAAGGAATGCTCAATTCCATCCTGCTTCGCCCCCTTCCTTACGGACTTTACCGCGGAGCCCTCTTTCTTGCCGGTCGTTGTGCCTACCTCACGGCCGCCGTCCTGCCGGTTGCTCTCTGCTTTTTCCTTCTTTCCCGGGCCGTTCCGCTTGAACTGCATTCCCTCGATTGGATCCACGGGATTCCCGCCCTGATCGGATCCGCTCTTCTCCAATTCAGCCTGACCCTCTGTCTCTCCCTCGTCTCCTTTTGGCTTTTGGATATCAGCGCTCTCATCTTCCTCGTCTACTCCCTGGAATTTCTCGCGGGCGGGCACGTCTTTCCCCTCGACCTGCTTCCCGCCCCGCTTTTCACCGCCGCCCGAATTCTCCCCTTTGCGTACGAGTACTGGTTCCCGGCCGCCTCGCTGTGTGGAACCATCCCGCGGGAGGCTTGGGTGGCGGGGCTGGGCATGCAGTTTGGCTGGGCCGGGTTTTTTCTTCTTTTCGCAGCTTTCCTTTGGAAAGCCGGTCTCCGCAAATACACCGCCGCCGGAGGCTGAACCATGGCCACTCCATTCCATCTCCTCCGTCTCTGGCTCATCCAGCTCCGCTACGCCGCAAGCCGCGAACTCGCCTTCCGGGCCAATTTTTTCGCCTGGGTCGTCGTGGAACTGGCTTGGTTCGTCCTGCAACTTGCTTTTGTCGGTGTTGTCTACCAACACGTGGAGAGCGTCGCCGGGTGGAGCCGGCAGGAAATGATTGTTCTGGTCGCTACCAATCAACTCATTCAACAAATCTTCACCGCATTCCTCATGCCTGGGTTGGTGAAACTCCCCGAACTTGTCCGGGAGGGGAAACTGGATTTTGTCCTTCTCAAACCCGCTCCTCCCCAGTTTCTTGTCAGCACCTCCCATCTCGAAATCGGACCTCTCGCGAATGCCGCCATCGCCGCCGTGGTCGGAATTCTGGCCCTTCATGACTTACATATCACCCCCACCCTTCCCTCTCTTTTGGCTTATCTCCTGCTTGTTCTGGCCGGACTCCTGACGCACTACGCCCTGTTACTCGGCCTCGTCTCCCTCACCTTTTGGATCATCCAAGCCGAGTCCGTCCTCCTCGGTTATTACAGTATCTTCCAGGTTGCCCGGCTACCCCGGGAAGCCGCCACGGGTTGGTTCCGTGTTCTTTTCACCCTCGTCCTACCCCTTCTCCTGGTAGCCAATATCCCCGCCGCAACACTGATTCGGGGCTTTCAACCCTCTTCGATGCTTCTCTTTCTCGTCACCTGCCTTACCGCCGCGTTGGCATCCTCCTTCTTCTTTCATCTGGGTCTGCGCCGCTATCAGAGCGCTTCGAGTTGAGAAAAGGCCTGAAAACAGGCTATCCTGCCTGTCCATGGCCAAGACCTCGATTCGGGTGACCCACCCCCGCCGCTTGCCCGAAACGGTGCAAACCCTTCGCCGACTCGGCATTCCCTGCTCCTCCTCCGGCGCGGCACTTCTCACCATCTCTTCGGTTGCCGAAAAAAAATCTCCCGGTTCTCCAAAAGGGACTGGCCGGGTTCCTTCTCTTCTCGTCCCTTCCTCCACCACCCCGGAAAAAACCCTCGCCCTTTTACGCAAACTCGGAGCCTCCTCTCCCGGTCCCTTCTTTGCCGCTGGGAGGGCGGGAGCCATCAACGCCGGCCTCTTTGCCGCCGCCTGCCTCGCCCCCCGCTATCCCAAAATCCGCCGGGCCCTCGACCTCTTTCGTTCCCACCAAACCAACTCCGTTCCACAAAAACCATGACCCGTCCGAATCCCAATTCCTACGTCGCCGGACTGGAACCCTACGAACCGGGTCGTCCCATCGCGGATGTCGCCCGCGAACATGGGCTCGATCCGTCCCAAATTGCGAAACTCGCCTCAAACGAGAATCCTCTCGGACCCTCCCCCCGCGCCCTTCAGGCCATCCGGGATTCCCTTGAGCACACCCACCTCTATCCCGACGGCGCCGGCCTCGCCCTTCGCGACGCCATCGCCCAAGCCCACGGACTCACCCGCGACCATGTGGTCCTCGGTTGCGGTTCGAATGAAATTATTGAGTTCTGCTACCACGCATACACCCAACCCGGTCAGGGCAGGGTTCTTGCTTCCGCCTATGCGTTCGCCGTCTACGGCCTCATGGCCCGCCTCTTTGGAATTCCCTTGGAAGAGGTCCCCGACCGCAATTTCCATCATGACCTCGCCGGGTTTTCCGCCCGCTTGAAGGACGACGTCCGGTTGGTCTTCCTCGCTTCTCCCAACAACCCCACCGGGACCCGCATCCCGAACGCAGAACTGACCGCATTCGTGGAAAAATTTCCCGCCGGCCCCCTGCTTGTCCTCGACGAGGCCTATTACGAGTTCGTCCCCGAGCCTCCCCCGTCTATCCGCTGGGTGAAGGAAGGCCGACCTCTGGTGGTTCTCCGAACTTTTTCCAAAGTCCAAGGACTGGCCGGACTTCGCATCGGCTACGGACTGGCCCATCCGGAAATTGCGGCTGTTCTGCAAAAATCCCGACAACCCTTCAACACCTCCTCGCCCGCCCAGGCCGCTGCCTTGGCGGCACTGGCAGATTCGGAGCACGTCCGAAAAACCGTCGCCCTGACCGATGCCGGTCGTGACCGGCTCCACACCTTTCTTAAAAACCTCCAGCTCCGCTTCCTGCCCGGCACCGGCAACTTTGTCATGGTCGAAGTTGGCGACGGAGATGCCGTCTTCCGCAGCCTGCAAAAACACGGAATCATCGTTCGCCCTCTCCGCAGTTACCGTCTGCCCACCTGGATCCGCATTTCGATCGGCACGCCGGAACAAATGGCACGGCTTGAGGAAATTCTTCCCAAAGTCCTTCCCGCCAAAAAATGAATCCTGCAAAAATCACCGTGCTGGCTCCGGGACTGATCGGTGGATCCGTGGCTCTCGCCGCAGCCCGAGCGTTCCCAAAAGCAAAAATCGCCGTCTGGACTCGCCGGGCCGAATCACTTCCCCCCATCCAAAGCACCCTTCCCCAAGCCGAGGTGGGCACAGATCTCTCCCTTGTCTCCGGTTCCGATCTTGTTGTCCTGGGAGCTCCGCCATCAGCCCTCGGAACATTGGCCCGTTCCCTTCTTCCTTTTCTCTCCTCCACCACCCTCGTGACCGATGTTTCCAGCATCAAAGGATCGGTCGAAGAATCAGTCGCTCCCCTTCTCCAAGGCAAAGCCCGCTGGATCGGCTCCCATCCCATGGCCGGATCGGAGGAATCCGGAATCCGGGCGGCTCGCCCCGACCTTTTTCAAAAAGCTCCCGTGATTCTCACGCCAACCTCCTCCACAACCGCCGAAACCCTGCGGGATGCGACCTCGTTCTGGCAGGCCCTCGGCGGACGTGTCCTCTCCATGACCCCTGCGGAACACGATCAGCAGGTCGCCCGC
>Ga0214917_10002771_pt1 | contig 20984 bp, 28 predicted proteins | sample LL_1208_BB_MetaG_FD_177983 | JGI IMG/M metagenome (GOLD analysis project Ga0214917, IMG submission 177983) | Freshwater microbial communities from Lake Lanier, Atlanta, Georgia, United States - LL_1208_BB | ecosystem: Environmental > Aquatic > Freshwater > Lake | place: USA: Georgia | collected...
TAAGCACAAATGCTTATGATGCTCATGTTGCTGCTGGTAATAAGAACCCTTTTAAGGTTATTCTGCCAACACAAGCGGTTCCATCTTTTACCGTGCGTGATTATGGTACGGGTCTTAGTCAGCAGGACATGGAGGAACTGTATACCACTTATGGGGCAAGCAACAAGAATGATAGTAATGATTTTGTTGGTTGTCTTGGATTAGGTAGTAAGAGTCCATTTGCTTATACCAAGAGTTTTAGCACAGTATCTTATTATAACGGAACTAAGTATTCTTATATTGCGGCTATGGACGAGAACGGTGTTCCTAGTCTTAATCTGTTTGATATTAGTCCAACTAAAGAACCTAACGGTCTTGAAATTAGTTTCGCCGTTAAGCAGTGTGATTTTAGCGAGTTTACTACCAAAGCAAAAAGAATTTTCCATTACTTCAAGATGAAGCCCATTATTGAGGGTGGTTTTGGGGAGAATCTGTCCGATCATTCGTACTCTTATACCAATTTTGTTATTGATGGTAAGGGCTGGAGGATTGGTAGACTATCGAATAATAATGATCAATATCCTTCAGCGTACAACAATGCTGATAGTGGTATTATTGCTATCATGGGTAATATTGCTTATCCTGTTGATAGTTCAAAGATTATTGGAGAAGCAGAAAAAGACGTTTCCAATGATGCTATCCAGAAATGGAATCGTACCTTCAAAAAGGTTGATGTGGATAATTGGAAGAATCTAGTCAAGGAGGTTCTAGGATCCGGTTTGTATCTTGAAATCAATTTTGATATTGGCGAATTGGAAATGGATGTGAGTCGTGAAGGTTTACAGTATACAAAGAATGTTCTTAAAGTTTTGCGTGAAAGAACTCAGGATATTTATCTTCAACTCAAAGAAGATATGACCCAAAAGATTACTCAGTGTACTAATCTGGTAGATGCTTATCAGACTTATTATAATTTGAGCGATCTTGCTGGTGGATGGACCGCTGGTGCATCATGGACCGATCAGTCTGGAAAGACTCATGAATTAACTAGTGGTAAAGATCTTGAATACAAGTTCAAGAAAAATAAGCAGTTGTATGTTTTTAATTTTAGAACAGCCGGATATCGCTCTCGTCGTATGGTTTATCTAACAGATAAAATTCATAATGAAACACTCAAGGGAGTTCCTCAATACTATTGGAGCGGAACTAAAAAGAGTGGTAAAATGATCTTTTTCCGCTGCGATATTAAGGGTGCTGAAACCGCCAAAAAGATTGTGACAAAATATTGCAATCAAAATGATTGTTTTGCATATCTGATGGTGGATAGTGATAATCCAGAAGATTCTACAGAGGGTTTTGATGATATCATTAGTGATATCGGTGGAGAAACCAATATAGTTAATGTTTCCGATTATCGTAGTCTACTTAGTAAGGGGCCACGCAAGAGCAGTGTTTCTTTTGGTAAGATTAGTGCTGGCGAGGTTTTTATTATTAGTGATTGTCCAGATGCTAATGATAAGCTAGTATTATCTGGTAATGGAATAAATGATTCTGATCTTTTAAGAGAAGTAGACGAAGATACTTACGAAAGTATCGAAGATCAAGATGAGACGATTTATATTCCTATTATTAGGTATGCTTCGGCGGAAGGATTTCCATCTATCGCTTATCTTAATAAAATTATCAAAGATAAAAATCATACTCTTCACAATCTATTGAAGGACAAGAATATTCTTGCTATCAAGCAGAGTGCTGTTAGTAAGATCAAAGATTTGAATCTTATTGATTTCAATGCTTGGATCAAGCCTCAATTAAAGAGCATGATGAGTAAACTTTGCGGAGAAGTTAGTTCGTATAAAAATATTGTAGACTACTGTACTGAACAGTATAATACAGAAGAAAAGAATGAGTCGTATGGTTATTACAGAATTCGTACAGATAGGCATATAGCGGTTACTATTCTAGGCATTTTTGGTATTGATTATCATAAGTATATTAGTGGATCAGAACTTTGTAATCTGGTCGATCAATGGATGATCCATTACTTTTTTGCTCATGTTATTCATAATAGTTTTGATATGAAGTTTTGTAAGAAGTCAGAATACTTTGCTGTTATGACAAAAATATTAGCAAAACATAATATGAATGGTATTGATCCTGAGAAGATTCGTAAACAAACTCAAGAGTTTAATATCTTAAAGAGCGAGATCAATACTATGTATAGTGAAGATTATACATCTAAGATAGTATCAATTTCTCAAGAATCCAAAGATTTTTGTGAGTCGATAACGAAAAGTTCTGATCTTAGAAAAAAGTTTAAAGCGGAAGTTGACAAGGTGCCGATGCTCAAGTATATTGTGAGTAGTGCGTTGGAAATAAACGGTTCTGATGCTGGATTGAACGGAATAGGTTCCTCTAATCCACTTAAAATAAGTCATAATCGTTACTATAGTCCACCAGCATGGTTTTTAACTATTGATGAAAACGGTATTGAACAGTTACGAAATAGTCTAGGTGTTTTGATCAAATAAATTTCACAGGAAAAGGAGAATTAAAATGAGCGTTCCATTTATGTGGGTTGATGGTAATTTGACGTTGATCTTGAATAATAAGGCTTATCAAGTTATTCCTGATCATATTAATTACAAGTTGATTCTTGAGGCTCTACCAACAGCAACCAATGATGAGTTGCTAGATCTGGTAGACATCGAAAAGGCAGTATCATCGTTTAGCGATGGTCTGGTTGAGGTCAAGAACGGCAAGGTGCTATTTGATGGTGAAGAAGTTCATGGTAGCATTAGTAAGCGTATTCTAGAGTTTATGAGCAAGGGATTACCGTTTCAGCCTCTTGTAAACTTCTTGAATAATCTTATGGAAAATCCCAGTATGCAGAGTCAAAAGGAACTGTATGATTTCTTGGAACATGAACATCTACCAATTACTGAGGATGGTCATTTTCTAGCATACAAGGCTGTTCGTAACGATTATATGGATAAGTATGCTGGTACATTTGACAATCATGTTGGACAAGTTTGCCAAATGAATAGGGCTAAGGTTGATGACAATCGTAATGTTGGTTGCTCTCAGGGACTTCATGCTGGTGCTTTGAACTATGTTGCTAATTATGGTAGTGCTGATAACGGTGATCATATTATGATTGTTAAGATCAATCCAAAAGATGTGGTCAGCGTTCCTAGTGATTGTAATCATGAGAAACTTCGTACTTGTAGATATGAAGTTGTTGGTGAATATCAAGGTGAACTACTAAAACCTCTTTACAAGGCTGAGTTTAGTGAAGACTCTTATGATGACGATGAAGAGCAGTTATATGATGAGTATGATGATGATTACTGGAATCAGTACGAAGATGAAGATGAAGATTATGATCCTGATCAGGATTATGTTTGATAAAAATGGAGTGAGCAATTTGGGCTATGGCGGTTCGATCCCGCCAACACTCTTTTGTTGACTATGATAGGTGTGGTGCCTTTCCCAACAAATTTTAAGGAAATAAGGAATACTAAAATGTTTAGCGATAATCTTGGATTTAATCCGTTTTCAAATGACAATAGCACTTATGCTAATGGTCATGCTAGTGAAAGAAATCGTTTTTTGGCTTCTTTTAAGCAAGATAATATTTTTTGCTATAATGGTAATCCTCGTAAGAAAATTAGTAATATGAACCACACTAATGATATTAATGAAGCACTAGATGCTAACCTTAATAATCATTCTGATGTTTATTTTTATGTAAATGGTGGACGTAAACTATACGCTATTAAGCAGTTTACTTGTTGCTTTTGTGATATGGATGCTGGTCGTAATAGCGATGGAAAGTATTTTAAGCCCAGCATTGTTATGACTAAGAAAAAGCAATTCCTCAAAAAGATCAATGATTTTCCAGTTAAGCCTAGTTGGGTAGTTGATACTCGTAATGGCTATCAGTGTTACTGGATTTTTGATGATGCTAGTCGTAAAATTATTGGAGGCAACAAAACTTTCTGGAATGGCCTTCAAAAGAAGTTGGTGAACTATTTTGATGGCGATCCAAGAGCGATTAAGCCCAATCAGATTTATCGTGTGCCTTATACTTGGTGGCGTAAAGAATGGGAAAAGAAGGCTCCTTATTTTACCAGTATTCTTAGTGGTAGTACTGGTCAACCAATTAATGTTGCCGATCTAAAGTCTGCTCTTACTGGTCAACCCGCTACTTTACAGATAATTCCTGAGAAATGCAGCGACGAATGGTATAAGGGTTATGCTAAGGCTTATAAGCAGTCTGATATGACGGGGGTTCCAGTAACAGTGGATGTTGCTTCAAAAATTCTTAATGAGTTACAGAACGTGGGTCCAAAAGGATTGGATAAATATGCTATAGCAGAACGTGTGTATGGTGATCCTGTGTCGATTACTCCAAGTTATGGCGATCTTGATGGCGATCTTGACGAAGAGACAGACGCTCTTACAAGTCCTATGGGCGAGGCTGCTGACGAGGATATAAACCTTGATAGTCAGCAGACCAAACTTTTAAAGACCGTTGTAGAGTTCCTTAATCAAGTCTCAACGCCTCTCTACTTTAGTAATAATCGTTTTCTTAGTAGTGCGGCAAAAGATTTGGCTAATCAACTTAGTGACAAGTTTTGTATCGGATGAGGGTTCCGTGTCAGGGGTATAGGAGACTCTATACCCTTTGACACAACCACTTAAAATAAGGAGAAAATAAATGGGTAGACACACAAATAAACTAGAACAACTATTGTTAGAAGATGCAAATGCTCTAAAAGAATTTACCTATCTAGCGAATCAGTCTAAAACAACAAGAGCTTTATGGGATCATCTTAGAATACAAGGTTTTAGAAACGAGAAGTTTTATCAGGGATATCAGGTTTTAGCATATATTGTACGTCGCCTAGGACTTTCAAAAGCAAAAGGAAGTAAACGAGGTAGACATATTAATCCTCTTTTGCAGCTTTTATTAGCTGATGAAGAAGCTAAGAAAAAATTTATTGAATTGATGAATGAGTTAGGGTCTGCGGTAGGTCTTTATTATTATTTTGAAGAACACTCGTTCTATGGTAAAAAGTATTTTTTAAGGGGACAAACAATTCGTAATATCATAAAGAGACTAGGATTTAAGGGTCGTAGAGGACGCAATCGTAAAAATGTAGCCTATCAAAATAGATACAGTTATAGGTAAGTAGTATGCACGAAGATGATGACTATAACGATGAGCATGATTATGATGATGCTCAAGACAAATATAAGCACTATTTCAAGTTTGATCCCACCGCTTGGGACGCTTGGGGTAAAATGCTATATAATGCTCTAAATGATATAGTCGAAGGATCATCAAATGTGTGGTATGTCAATTTTCCCAAAAAGTCGTTTCCTGTGAATAGTTATTTCTCCAATACTGAGAAGTCTAAAAACTTCCAGTATTTGGGGATTAACTATCAGAAACAGCCTATATGGAAAAAAGAGTACTTTGTTCAAGTCGGATTAGCCAGAGAATACTTGAATCATATTCAAAGTCATGCTGTTCATTTTGTATTACAGCCACATTACTACAAAGGATTATTTGATATCCTAAATTAAATACGGAGAAATATATGAGCAAACAAAACTATATTATAGATGATTTAGAAGAATTTACAAGGTCAGCAAGAAAACTTGTATTCAATGGCTTTGATAAAAGCATAGGAGATGATCCTGACGAATTTACCAAACTTATTACAGAAATTAGTAAGGAGGACATGAAGGAAATGGATCAAATTTTAACCCAACAAGAATCACTAGTAATAGTCAAGGGTTTGGCTAAAGAACAAAAACATAAAATCACAAATGAGTCAAGATACTTAATTGATGAAAAAATATTTTCACAAATTATAGAAGAAATGAATGGACGCTTAGTCAGTAATATGTTAACTTCATTAGCGAGTAAAGGATTAATAGAATCTGCTTATGATGAACAAATTAATGATTTTGTCTTTTGGATAAAAGATGATGAAAATCGTGAAACCGATTGAAATTGATGCTTCTTTTTTATATAGATGTCCATCTGAAATCTGCGGCATTACTCATTGGTTGTATCTAAGAGAAGTAAAAACAAAAAATTTTAAAGTTGTTTGTTATTGTGGAACAGTATTTAAGCCAAAAACTATAACTGATATAGACATAAATTATACAGACAAACCACAAATAGCGGACCCATCGAAAGATAATAACGCCTCAATAGATGGTAATAAATCAAATATAAGTATTCCGATTGACCTTTTGGAGAAGTGTGTTACAATACTGGTTCAGTACGGATTTAAAGCGCAAGAAGCAAAAGATATACTGTGTAAAACATATATATCTAATCAGATAGATGATGCTATAAAACTTATTGAGATATCATTAAAATCATTGGAGATAAAAAATGTCTAAAGGTATAAGGCCAACTAAATTTAGCGAAATTCTTGGACAAGATGATGTGATTAACAGACTAAAAGTCAGCGTGACGGGCTGTTTAAAAACATCAACCGTGATGCCACACACTTTAATAGATGGGCCACCGGGACTTGGTAAAACTACCATAGCGAGTGCTATCGCCAACGAATTGAATGTGAATCTGTACACAACCAACGCGGCAAATCTCAGAAGTGTTAAGAATATTATTCCATACCTTATGGGAATTGCTCCACGATCAGTTCTATTTATTGATGAAATTCATAGATTACCCAAACTTGTTGAAGAATTTTTATATCCTGTAATGGAAGATTTTGTATTAACTATTACTCTAGAGAAAAAACCAGAAACTATTGATCTTCCAGCTTTTACTTTGGTAGGAGCAACAACTAGTGGTGGTAGTTTAAGTCAACCGTTCTATGATAGATTCAGTATCAAAGAACATCTTAGTTTTTATAATGATACTGATTTAGCTAAACTAGCAAGATCGAACTGCGATAAACTATCTATTTCTATTGATGAAAGTGATCTTGTTGAGATTGCTAAAAGAAGCAAAGGAACTCCTAGAATTTTGAACTCTAGATTACAATGGTATAAAAATTACAAGACCTGTCATCCAAATTCTACAGAGTCTATAGATGAGATTTTCTCTATTCAGGGTATCGATCAAGATGGATTAGATGCTTACGATAGAACGTATTTGAATTTACTAGCAAGTAATAAAGGTAATCCATTAGGCTTAAAAGCGATATCTTCTCTTACTGGTATTGCTGTAGAAACTATTGAAAATAGTATAGAGCCGTATTTAGTTAGAAAAAAGTTTATATCACGAACCCAAAAGGGCAGAGTGATAGGAAACTATACTAAATAATAATAGTATCTAAATTAAATTAGATAATTAATTTAAATCAAGATAGGTGGGCTTGTCCCACCTATTTTGCTATAATAGTGTATAATATAACCAGAAAAGGATATTTTATGTTTAATAGAAGAAGCTTTATAAATACGGGCGTTTTAGGATATTTAGGATTAAATCTTGGAGACTACCTCAAATTAAGAGCAGAAGAACCTTCTGTTAAAAAAGCGAAGGCACAGTCAGTGATTTATATTTATCTGCCGGGTGGGTATGCTCATCAAGAAACATTTGACCCAAAACCGAATAGTCCGATTGATTATAGGGGTCCTTTAAATAGTATATCCACAAGTATTCCAGGAATATTTTTTAGTCAATATCTGACAGAAACTGCAAAAATAGCAAATAAAATTAGTATTATCAGATCAATGACTCATAGTGAAACAGCACATGAGCGTGGAACTAATAATATGTTTACTGGATATCGTCCTAGTCCAGCCATTCAGTATCCAAGTTTGGGATCAGTAGTCAGTCAACAATTAGGAGTCAGGAATAATTTACCTCCATATATAACAGTACCTAATGTACCTAACGAATTTGCTGGTGCTGGATATCTTAGTCATAGTTATTCATCATTTAGTCTTGGTGGAAATCCAGAAGATCCAAACTTTAAAGTTAGAGATTTAACACTGCCAGATGGAATATCTATAAATAGATTTGACAAAAGAAAAGCAATGCTAGAAATAGTCAACAAAGAGTTCAATGTTAGTCAAAAGTCCGACTCTTTAGATTCTATGAATTCTTTTTATCAAAATGCTTATGATATTATGAATTCGTCTCAGGCCATACAAGCATTTGATCTTAATAAAGAAGATGATAATACTAAAGAAATCTACGGAAAAACTGCTGCGGGAATGAGACTCTTACTAAGTAGAAGATTAGTAGAAGCAGGAGTCAGATTTGTTAGCGTAAGTTATGGTGGATGGGATCATCATGATAATATAGCATCAAATATGAATACTCAGTTACCATCTTTTGATAAAGCTTTTTCTGCACTAATAAATGATCTAGACCAAAAAGGATTACTAGATTCAACACTAGTGTGTGTTGCCACAGAATTTGGTCGTACACCTAAGATAAATCCCACCGCTGGACGCGACCATTGGCCGCGTGTTTTTTCTATAGTCATGGCAGGAGGCGGAATTAAAAAGGGTCTGGTGCATGGCTCCAGCAACGACACAGCGAGTGAACCGCAGGACGATCCAATGAGTGTAGAGGACTGGGGCGCTACTCTATATCATCTGCTAGGAATTGATCATACTAAACATTTAATAGCTCCAGGAAATAGACCAGTTAAAATTATTGATAATGGCCACATTATAGATAGTCTTATTGCATGAATGGTGTATGTTATGATCAGCATATATGATATTATCATAATAGTATTATTATGTTTTAATATATTATGTTTTATTATAGGATATTTATTTGGTAAAATTAATAATAGTAATTTAAAAGTATTTAGTAAACATCAAAATACAGAAAATTTAGTATTAGAAAATATTAATATAGATGAAGGTAGAGTTGTAACCAAAATCAGTACAGAAGGATACGAAAAAAAATACGAAACCATAGGGACAATCAAAGAGTCAACAGAAAATATCAATACATCTATTAATAAGCTTAAAAACTTGAAGCACGGGAGATGATAATATGAGTTGTGGATTAGATGTTGGTACAAGTTATATAGTCTTGTCAAAACAAACAGTCAGCGGAATATCATATACTGATTTTCGTGATGCTTTTTATATCATTAGACCAACAACTCCAGTTGCTATTAAAATGATAGAAAAGGGTTTGCAAGGCAAAACATTTATTAAAGATTCTGATAATTCATTTATTCTTCTAGGCAAAGATGCAATAGAAAAAGCTATAGAAAGAAATGATAGTGCTAAAAGACCAATGTATAAGGGTGTAGTATCATCAAAAGAAAAAGAAGCAAAAAAAGTATTGGCTTTTATATTAAAAGAAGTAGTCGGCAAAGCATCGGAGCCAAGTGAAAAACTAATTTTTTGTAGACCAGCACAACCGGTAGATCAGCAAGATGATGATTTTGATGTTGGTTATCACGAAGATATTGTAAAAAGTATATTAGCAGAACAAGGTTATGATGCTAAGGCAATAAATGAAGCCGAAGCACTATGTTATGCTGGACTAGAAGATAGTGACTATACTGGTATAGGAGTTAGTTGTGGTGCAGGAATGACCAATGTTTGTGTTATGTTAAATGGCGAACCAACAGTTACTTTTAGCACCACAAAGTCTGGGGACTGGATAGATCGTATGGTTGCTGTAGCACTAGGAGAACCAGACAGTGTTGTACAAGCAGAAAAAGAGCAAGGATCTTATACTATAGGACAACCTAATGAAAATCCAATATTAGAAGCAGTATGTTCTTACTATGATAGGTTAATAGATTATACAACAAAATATTTGAGTGTAGCATTAAGTAATCATAAATCATTACCAAAGTTCAAAGAACCATTAAAAATAGTTGTTGCTGGAGGAACATCTCTGGCACAAGGATATGTTCAAACATTTAAGAATAAATTAATACAAAATAATTTTCCGCTACCGATAAAAGAAGTTGTTCATGCAGACGATCCTCTTCATGCTGTTGCAAAAGGGTGCTTAATAGCTGCACAAATATTATGACTAAATTAATTAAACTATTAACATTAGCAATAATATTAACTACTAATACCTTTGCTGGCACTATAGATCCAGATGTAAAAGATAAACAATATTTAGATCATGCAAAAAATTTTCCTTATGTTGTATTATTAGTTGGTATTACAAAAAAAGATATTAAATATTCAGGATCAGCTGTTGCATATAAAGATAATATTATTCTAACTGCTGCTCATTTATTTGAGGATAGTAAAACTTCATCAGTATTAGTTGGTAATAAATTGATTCCTATTAAAAAAATAGTATCTCATCAAAAATATAAACATGATATATTTGGTAAATATGATATAGCTATATGTTTACTATCTGATGCGATGAAATTAGAAAAATATCCAGAACTTTATGAAAAAGATGATGAATTAGGGAAATTTTGTGAGTTATCTGGATACGGTGCAACTGGTAATTTTTTACATGGAGTTAATAGTCCTGGTGGATTTCAAAGGGCAGGATCCAATACTATTGATGGTACTAATGATTTTTTATTGTTTTGTTCACCTTCCGTTAAGCATAATAAAACATTATTAGAATTTATTATAGCAGCTGGAGATAGCGGTGGAGGATTATTTATCGATAATAAATTAGCCGGTATACATTCTGCTGTGATAGAAGATAAGCCAAATAGACATAAATCTAAGTACGGGACAGTCAGTACACATACTCGCATAAGTAAATATAGAGATTGGATAAACAGCGAAATCATAAAATTAGAGGAGATAAATAAATAACTATGTTTAATTTTTTAAAATTCAAAAGGAAAAATGAATGCGGACTCTTGCCTCATACAAGAGAAAATTTGCACGGTATTTATGGATCAATGCAATTTTATCCATGGCCAATTAAAATGTTTGATGTTGAAAAATGTTGGAATAAAACCATGGGAGAAAAAGTTGTTGTTGCAGTTCTTGATACGGGATGCGATGTGACACATGAGGATCTAAAAGACAATATTGTTGCAGGTAAAAATATAGTCGATAATAATAACAATGTTATGGATGAAAATGGTCACGGAACTCATGTTGCTGGCACAATAGGTGCAGCAAATAATATTCTAGGCGTTGTCGGTGTTGCTCCTAAAGTTAAAATTATGCCTGTTAAAGTATTAGGTGAAAACGGTATGGGATCGAATACCGATGTCGCTAAGGGTATAATATGGGCCTGTGACCACGGCGCAGATATTATTACTATGTCACTAGGTTCGGAAAATCCATCTAAACAAATAGAAGATGCTCTAAAATATGCTAATACTAAAAAAGTAGTAGTATTTTGTGCTGCTGGAAATTCTGGTAATGAATCCGATATAAATTATCCAGCTAAATATCCACAAACTATTAGTATAGGGGCTATAGATAAAGATCTTAAAATATGTGATTTTAGCTGTACTGGAGATAGTCTCGACTTTGTGGCACCCGGTCAGGATATCCCAAGTTCCATTCCAAATAATTCTTATGCAGTTATGAGTGGTACGAGTATGGCGACCCCATACGCTGTTGGTTGCGCTGCGTTACTATTGTCTTCCCATAGGAGGTATGACAATAAAAATATCCTATCTAAAGATGATTTTATTAAATTGTTTAGTCAACAGGCTATAAGATTAAAACAACCAGAATATGCAGGAAATAAAAGATATGAGGGTAATGGTATAATACGTCCAGTAGTTATATAAGATATAATCTCCCCCAGCTGCATAAATAATAATCATGTTTCTAATACTGTCAACCGCCAAGCCATATAAAAAAAATCTTGACTCTGGTTTGGTACAGGGTACTATGTAGTAGGAGTGAATCGGCGATGAACCAAGACGATAGAAAAATACAAAGACAGCAAAGTTTAAAGAACAAAAACTTTGATAAGTCCGGTGTAGACGAAAATTATCAGCAATACAAAAAACAAAAAACAGAAATAAAAAAGAAAAAAGAAGACTTAGATCAGGAAGACTGGGAATACTGGAAAGAATATTATAAATGAAATTATTGGAAGAATTATCAGGAGGAGATGTTTTTCTATATAATAATAATATATTTATTCTTACTATAGACTACAAACAAAAGCAAAATATACAATTAAAAAATTGCATATCTCTTAAGGATGGGTCTTCAAGATGGATAGAGTCTTCTATTTTAGTAGAAAATGTACCAATTTTTACAACTCAAACAGATGGCACAATAATACCTATAAAAGAAACAAAGAAAACAGATGAGTTGGGCAACTAAAATAAAAAATTTCTGTAAAGCTTTATGGTTTCACATAGGCTACGGATTACCGAAATGTAGTCAGCAACAAATAAATAAAAGATTTCTAATATGTTTAGATTGTGAATTTTATGACTTAAAGCACAAAGAATGCTTGCAGTGTGGATGTAATATATCTCCTAAGAAAAAATTTCTAAATAAGTTAGCCTGGGCTGATCAAAAATGTCCAATAAACAAATGGAATAAAGAAATATGAGTACTCTATTAAATAAAAAAATTGTTACATATAATAATATTTCTCTATTTGATAATGTTAAAGGTTTATTAAAAAATGAATCTTCAAAATTTTTTATTATACCAAACATATGTTGGCCATACAATAAAAAAATATCTAGTTTTTCTAGACAACTATATGAACATTATCCTATAGTAGAAGCTAATATAAATACTAGTAATATTCCAAAAAATTTATGTAGTATGTTATTAGCAGAAAAAAATACTATTACTAAAGGAAAAATCTTTATCGCAAATATGTATTGTCAGAATTCTAAAAAGAAAAATAATAGACTAATACATTATGGACAATTAGTTTACTGTATGTATGAAATTAAAAATTTTATCCAAAATTTGAAAGATAATTTTCCAGATTTTACAACAGAAATACATTGTCCAAAATTTGGCATTGGTAGTTGTGGTGGAAACTGGATTTTTATACAAGACTTGATAGATGATATTTGGGCATTAAATAATATTTACATTTATAATCATACTAACTCGAAGAAAAATCATAATGACTAATGTAATTGTAGTATTAGTAATGATATCTGGTATTATTCATGGTTTAATAAAACTATCCGAATCTAATCACAGTACGGTTAGATACGATAATCTTTTTAATTTTCTATTTGATATAAAGCAAAAATGAATAGGCTTAAAAATCAGAGAGTCTACCTTGCTGGCGCTGTTGACAGAGCCAAAGATAGAGGTTGTGGATGGAGAGAAGATATAACTCCTTTTCTTCGTAGTTTAGGTGTTGTAGTATTTAATCCTATTATTAAACCCTCAGAAATAGGATTAGAAGATAAAGATACTCATAGCCTTAAAGGCAAACTGAAAAAGCAACATAGATTTGATGAGCTTTCAAGTATGATGAAAGTAATTAGATCTGTTGATTTAAGATTAGTTGATATTAGTGATTTTATGATAGTAAATTTGGATCTAGATATTCATCCATGCGGAACACTAGAAGAAATTTTTTGGGCAAATAGACAAAAGAAACCTATCATAATTCATATGGTGCAAGGAAAAGAACACGCTCCAGACTGGTTATTTGGTGCTATTCCTCATCAAATGATTTTCTCAGACTGGAAAGATATATTCTCATATCTTGAACATATTAATTCATCAGAAAACATCAACACGTATAGGAGATGGTATTTTTTTTCCGTATAGTATATGAAAATTATAGATGGAATCAAATTAGATTTTGATGATGTTTTAATTAGACCCAAAAGATCTTCATTGGGTAGTAGATCGGAAGTTTCTTTGATTAGAAAATTTATTTTTCCACAATCTTCTAGATCAATAGAATGTATTCCAATAATAGCTGCCAATATGGACACAACAGGAACTTTCAAAATGGCAGAAGTACTTGGTGATTCAAAGTGTCTAACGTGTTTACATAAGCACTATTCACCGGATAAACTTATTAATTTCTTTTCTTTACCAATATCCAAATATGCATTTTATTCAACAGGAATATCTATAAAAGATATAGAAAAATTAGATTATATCTTTTTACAGCTTCATAATAAGGGATATGAATATCCAAATATCTGTATAGATGTGGCTAATGGCTATAGTGAATTATTCGTAAATACTGTTAAAGAAATAAGAGAAAAATATCCTTCGACTATTATTATGGCTGGTAATATAGTTACGCCCGAGATGACAGAAGAACTATTAATTCATGGAAGAGTTGATATAGTCAAGGTAGGTATAGGCCCAGGCAGCGTTTGTACAACAAGACTTAAAACCGGCATCGGATACCCCCAACTATCTGCTGTAATGGAGTGTGCAGACGCCGCTCATGGTCTACAAGGACACATTTGTGCTGACGGAGGATGTAAAACACCGGCAGATGTTTGTAAGGCTTTTGGCGGAAATGCAGACTTTACGATGTTAGGAGGAATTTTTGCTGGAACCGATTGTTGTGACGGAGAATGGGAATACGAATATCGTTGCGCCATTATTAATAACGACAGAGAAGTAGTTAGAGAATGGTGGCAACCAAATGATCCTGGCTATCATCCACCAGAAAAAAGAAAAAAATCTTTAAAATTTTATGGTATGAGTAGTAAAGAGGCTATGAATAAACATAATGGAGGAGTTGCCGATTACAGAACCAGCGAGGGTAAGTGCGTTACAATTCCGTATAAAGGAGAAACTACTCATATATTACAGGATATCTTGGGTGGTCTAAGAAGTGCATGTACATATATTGGAGCACAATCTATAAAAGACTTTAGCAAAAAAACTATTTTTATTAGAGTAAACCAAACACACAATAAGGTATTTCAATGAATAATATTAATTTCATATCACCACTAGGTATGACAGGATATGGTATTGCCGCCCATAATATACTAAAAGAATTATCTTATATGTATAATATTACTTATTTTCCTATTGGACAACCACACATAGATAATCCTAAAGATGTAAAGTTAGTACAAGATTGTATCAATAGACAAGAAACTTTCGATTATGATGCCCCATGCTTTAAAATATGGCACCAATTTGATCTTGGGTTGAGAGCCGGCAGGGGTAAATTTATAGCGTATCCCTTTTTTGAGTTAGATACATTTACAACAAAAGAAAAACACCACCTACATCATCCGGATCATTTAGTTGTATCAAGTAAATGGGCAAAAGAAATATTAATAAATAACAATATTACTAAACCAATTACTATAGCTCCTCTTGGTGTTGATAGAAATATTTTTAATCACTCGATGAGTGAAACAGTAGATAGAACAAATCTCCCATATATATTTATTAATGTTGGTAAATGGGAAATTAGAAAAGGACATGAAATATTAATAGAAATGTTTAATAGTGCTTTTTCTGAAACAGATAATGTTGAACTATGGCTTGTAACAGAAAACCCATTCTTGAATAAAGAACAAAATATGTTTTGGGCAGAATTGGTAAAAAATAGTAAATTACAATCCAAAATAAGACTCTTTCCAAGAATTGATACTCACGATAGATTAGCAGAAGTAATGTCATATGCAGATTGTGGTATTTTTCCATCAAGAGCAGAAGGATGGAATTTGGAATTATTAGAAATGATGAGTCTTGGTAAACCAGTTATAACCACAAATTATGCTAGTCATACTGAATTTTGTACAAAAGATAATGCCTATTTAGTCGATATTACAGAAAAAGAAGAAGCTTACGATGGCAAATGGTTTAATGGAGAAGGTAATTGGGCTAAAATTGATCAATCTCATAAAGATCAATTTATAGAATATATGAAATATGTCTATACTAATAAAATTAATACCAATAAAATAGGTATAGAAACAGCTGAAAAATATAACTGGAAAAATACCGCTAATTGCATATCAGCAGCAATAGAGGCATGATATTATATTGGTGTATATATAAAATATCTTTTTAAATTTTAACAAGGATACTATTTATGCCACTACCTAAACGAAGCCCAAAAGAAGATAAACAAAAATTTGTTTCTAGATGTATGGGCGATGAGACTATGAAAAAGGACTTTCCAAAGACTAGTCAAAGAATAGCCGTGTGCTTATCCCAAACACGAACAAAAGATAAAGCAAATTTAATAGAAGAAGTTCACGATCAATTATTTGCTAATAATTATATGTGGAATGATGAATGGGACGAATTTGTGTGGGATATAGAGATTGATCAGGTGGTGGATGAATATGAAGAAGATAGATTGGTTAGCTCTAAAAAAGATAAAAAAAATGTTACACTAAATAAACCATTTAGAACACCAGATGGTCCAAAAAAATTTAGTGTTTATGTTAAGAATGAAAAAGGGAATGTTATTAAAGTAAATTTTGGCGACCCAAATATGGAAATCAAAAGAGACGATCCAGAAAGACGTAAGTCTTATAGGGCTAGACATCATTGTGAAGACCCCGGTCCTAGATGGAAAGCTAATTATTGGTCTTGCAAAATGTGGTCCACACCCAATGTTTCAGATTTAACATAAATGGAGATCAATTATGCAAAAATCAATTCAAGATCTATTAACTGAACAAAATAAAGTTGCCCAAGCACAACAGGTTGAAGGTTATAGTTCGGCACAAGTAATCGATCTTCTTAAGAAGTCACTAAATATTCACTGGCAACAAACAACAGTATTAAGTGCTCAAGCTGTTCATCTTGAAAGATGGGGATATAAAAAATTAGCTTCTGTTATTAAAGAGGATGCGTTACAAGAGCATGAACACGCTATGATTAATTTATCAAGATTAGAATTTTTTGATCAAGATTACCAACCATTAACAGTAGCTCCACCATCATGGACTAGACACGATATGTTAGCATTAATTAAGTATAATCTTGATTCAGTTAGAGAAGCATCTGCTGCCGAAAGAGCCACTATTATGGCCGCTAGAGCAGTTGGAGATGAGATTACAGCAAATATTATGCTTCCTCTGTTACAGGGAAGCGAAGACGGTATTACATTATATGAAAGCTATTTGAAGCTAATTGACGAAATGGGTCTAGATAATTTCTTAACACTACAAGTTTAAAATGCGATCATATAAAAATATTCTTAATTCTGTTGAAAATCAACTGGATAAAAATGCTCGAATAGATCGTATTAAATACGATAATAAAATAGTTTTAGAAGATATTAAAGTACCAAAAAAATATCAATATATTGATTGGAAAAATTTAATACCTCCGCCATATAAAAATAGTAGTAAAACCACACTACTAGAGATTGAGGAAATTGCTCTATTAACACACAACAGAACAAAAGAAGACGAAAAATTAATCTATTTAGTTGATAAAGAACCGCTAGACTTATTTTATCCGATTCTTGAAAAACATAACATTACTTTTCCTAAAAAAATATTTGATCTTATTTATAAAGATGTTAGTCAATTAATTATAGCAGTAAAAAATTACTATAATAGACCACGACCAAAACAATTAGCGGATATATATAATATATCAATTAATGTTTTAGTAACATCAACCCATCACACACCATCATATCCGTCCGGTCATACGGCCTATTCTGCTTTAGCATACCATTTGATCAAAACAGTGTATCGTAGTAATATACCAAATGAAATATATAGTTGTGTTGAATTAACTGGTAGAGCAAGAAAACTACAAGGTATTCATTATCAATCTGATATAGATGCTGGACTGCTATTTATTAACAAACTATTTAATACATATATTAAACCAAATATAGGAGATTATTATGATTAATCGCTATGGTGAAATTCTTAAAGAAGTTTCTAATTATCTTACAGAAGCAGCACAAAAAACATACAAAGGTAAAAAACGTAGCGAATTAAAAGATAGCGATTTTTTATTTCCAGAAACACGATCTTTTCCAATAGTAACTCCTCAAGACATACCCGACGCCATTAGTAATTTTGGACGAATGAAAGGTCAAATGAGCTATGACGCTTTTTTGAAAAAACTTTATAATATGGCAAAACGAAAAGGTCCAGAGTTTGTTGCTGCTCTACCAGAAGCTAGTAAAAAACAACTTAATATAAAAACTACAGCAACTAACAAATTTAATATAGGAGATGCTATAAAAAATATTAATTCGGAATGCAAACATTATGGTAGTCAGGGTGTTATAGTTGATATAGCAGAATTACCAAACGAAATGGGTAAGGTTGTAACATATCTAACAACTAATAGTGGTCCCACATGGTCTGCTGGAGATAGTTTAACTAAAACAGAAATACAGTTAGCTTTTATGGAACCAGATTACGAATCTAGAATGGAAGTTCCTGTTGGAGAAGAAGAAGAAGAAGAAGAAGAAGAAGAAGAAGAAGAAGAAGAAGAATCTCCTTCAGAAGAACTTGATGAGTACAAACAAGACTTCTTATCAATGAATATTGGATCATTAAATGCAATAATGAATCATGCTAAAGCTATTTTAGAATCAATAGATAGCGACCCTATGGTCAAACAAAACTTGACAGAGAGCTGGCTACAAGGTAAAATTGCAATTACCGAAGACTATATGAGAACAATTCATGATTTTGTCAAGTATGTACCAGACAGCGACGATAATACCTTTGCTGGCGATAAACCAGGACTTTGGAATAACATTCGCAAAAAGAAACAAAGGGAAGGTAAAAATTATCGACCAGCTAAACCTGGAGATAAAGACAGACCGGATTCAACCCAGTGGAAAAGATTAACGTAATCAACTAATATTTTGAAAAGGACACCAAATGGAAACAATAAGAAAATACGACACACTATCTACATATATATCTTTAGCTAAAAAGACTATTGCTAAGTTTGCTCCTAAGTTTTACAAAAACTTAACACATGAAATGTTATCTAATGATGACGCAATATCTGATGTTGCTAATGCGATTATGACAGCAGATTGGAAATATGATAATGAAAGAACCGGAAAAACCACAGGACAAAGTAAAACCAGATATTCTTATCGTAATCAATGTGCCATATGGGCCATAAAAACATATGTTACAAATAAGTATAAGAAAACCAATAAAAATAATATATCATATGATCCAGACATACACTCTCATATAAATTCTTACGAAACTAATCCGCTAGAAATAATGATAGACGAAGAGTCAGAAGTTATACAAAAGGAATGTATAGAAAAAATATTATCTTCAAATCTATTATCAGATAAACAAAAAGAACACATTAATCTATATTATTTTGAGAATATGACATTGGCTGATATTGGTAAAAGATATGGAGTTACAAGAGAAGCCATAAGACAAAGCTTACTAAAAGGAATCAATCAGATCAAATCATATGTATAATATATATATTAAATATATCATTTTATCATTAAATGTTGATAATGATAAATTAGAATATTTTATGTTAAACTCTAATGATAATTCACTACCATCTATTAAATTAACTAATGATGACTCTATAATTAGAGCCAGGGAAAATTGTATTAGACAACATTGCAATCTTGAACTATCTTGGTTAGATGACCGTTTATTAGACATTGAGTCTCATGAAGATAATATATACATATATTATATGTGTAGAATACCAATAGAGACAAAAATACATAATGGTCAATTTATTAAAATCACTGCTAAAGAACTTTTATCATCCATTATCCAAAAAGCAGTCAGATACGCATGATGTGGTCCAAGAAGAAAATATAAAAGATATATGCAAAATATCTTTTTATATGGATAAAGATGGGAATATAGAAGTATTACTAGACTGGCCAGACAATATGGAAGATATAAAACATTGGGCCAGCAACTATTCTGCTCTAATATCTGTGATAAATTGTGGTGGATTTAAAGGCGATATTGTTAAAATTCTTTTAGATTTGAAAGATGACGATTCATCGGATTTATTATCAAAAAAATTTATCTCACACACTCTTTCTAGATTATCAGAAGCCGAACGTATCACAGCATTTAATAGTGATAAACCAATTATCAATCCTCGCAAAGCCTTTCTTTATCCTAAATAAATACAATGTTACAATCAGAAAATCCTCAGATCATATGGGAAAAATGGAGAGATCCTTATGGATATGATGATTTATCAGATTTTAATGAACAAATCAAACAACAACAAGAAACACTAATTGATGAAAATGAAGACGATCATGATAATGAAAAACCCAACATAGATACATTTAAATACAAAATACCTTTTATGTTTACTCCAATGGGTATAATTCCATACTCAGAAAATACTGCTAGTAATAAGATTTTTAATTTTTGGACCGGACATACCAACTTTAACCTAAGCGCTAAAATTTGTGATATTATAGAGAACACAGAGGGCGTAGAAACTTTAGATATTTTTACAAGATACAGATTTCGTGTTAGTATAGGAAAAGCTTTTATAGATTCTGACATAATGAGAAATATTAATCACAATACATATCAATTTTTTTTATCATAATTATATGACAGACAAAGATAAAGATAACGAACTATATAATATACATGATTTTGGCTTAGATGTCAAAAATAAAGAAATATATTTACATTCAGCATTTGAGTCTGAAGAAGAAGCTGGTATAGAATTTAGAGCAGCTATTAAATTACAAAAAAATATACGTTATTTAAATTTATTATCCAATGATCCTATACTAGTTCATATGCACCTACCCGGTGGAATATGGGAGGATTGTCTTGGAATGTATGATACAATCAAGTCTAGTAAGAATAAAATAATTATACTAGCATATGCAAAAGTAGAGTCTGCTAGTAGTGTACTATTACAATCTGCTGATCTAAGAATTTTAATGCCCAATACTCATGTATTAATTCACTATGGCTCTTTAAGTATCGATAATGAACATAAAGCAGCAATGAGTAGCTTACAATGGAGCGAAAAAGAGTCCCAAAAGATGATTGATATTTTTACTGAAAAATGTTTACTGAGTCCGTTGGCTTCTGAAAAAAAATGGAAAAAAATGATTATCAGAAAACATATTATGTCTCAGCTAGCTAATAAAAGTGATTGGATATTAGATGCAAATG
>Ga0214917_10002772_pt1 | contig 20984 bp, 18 predicted proteins | sample LL_1208_BB_MetaG_FD_177983 | JGI IMG/M metagenome (GOLD analysis project Ga0214917, IMG submission 177983) | Freshwater microbial communities from Lake Lanier, Atlanta, Georgia, United States - LL_1208_BB | ecosystem: Environmental > Aquatic > Freshwater > Lake | place: USA: Georgia | collected...
ATGTAGCAGGCATGTCCGGGCTCGGTGCACAGCGAAATGCCGACCAGCCGGGCGGTCAGCGGATCAAGGCTGGTGGTCTCGGTGTCGAGCGCAACCGGCTGGTCCCGAGTGATGCGGCCGAGCCAGTCGTCCAACTGCCCTGGCGTGAGGACGGTCTCGTAGGCCACCACCGGCGCGCGCGATGCCGGCTCGACGCGTTCGCCTGCGAAGGCGCCGGGGTCACTGCCATTCGCGCTCGGGCCGCGCACCGGAACCGCACCCCGCCCCGACAGGCTGGCTGCCCCATCGCCTTCACCGGCCAGCATCGCAGAATCGGCGGCCTTGGACCCGCCCTCAAGGCCGGCGAGCGCGCTGCGCATCTCGTAGCGGCTGTAGATGCCGCGCAGGTCTTCCACGTGCGGTGCCTGGGCGGCGAGCGCCTCCAAGCTCACCGGCAGCTCGATGTCACAGCGGACGGTCACCAGCTCACGCCCGAGCGGCAAAAAGTCGAGGTGCCTGCGCAGGTTCTCGCCGACCACGCCGCTAATCTCACCTGCGTGGGCAATGACCCCGTCGAGTGAGCCATGCGCCTGCAGCCACTTCACCGCGGTCTTGGGGCCGCATTTCTCGACGCCCGGTACGCCGTCGACGGTGTCGCCGACCAGCGCCAAGTAATCGACGATCTGCTCTGGCCCGACGCCGAACTTGGCCACCACGGCCGGCACGTCGAGCACCTCGCCGCTCATCGTGTTGACCCACAGCACATGGTCGTTAACCAACTGCGTGAGGTCCTTGTCGCCAGTCGAGATGACGGTCTGCCAGCCTCGCGTGGACGCCTGCCCGGCGAGCGTGCCGATCACATCATCGGCCTCCACACCTTCGACCATGAGCAGCGGCCAGCCCAGCGCGCGCACCGCAGCGTGGATCGGCTCAATCTGCGCAGCGAGGTCTTCCGGCATCGACGGCCGATGTGCCTTGTACTCGGGGAAGAGGTCGTCGCGAAAGGTCTTGCCCTTGGCGTCGAACACCACCGCCCGGTGGGCACTGGGGTATTCACTTGCCAGCCGCCGCAGCATGTTGATGACGCCATGCAGTGCGCCGGTCGGCTCGCCGGCACGCGTACGCAGGTCAGGCAGCGCGTGGTAGGCGCGGTAGAGGTAGGAAGAGCCGTCGACGAGGAGGAGGGTGGACACAATGGGGTGGGCCGCACGGTAAGCCCCCATTATGCGGCCCTGATGGCCGGACACGGCGACCACTCGGCCGTGCTAGGTTAGACTGCGCCGCCATGGACTCCGCCGACTGGGACCTCACAGCCATCAACCGCGAGCTGCTCGAAGCCGAGCGCGCCCTGCGAGACCTCGGGCCTGCCGTCGCCATGTTCGGTAGCTCGCGCACTGCCAAGGACGACTCGCTATACAGCGAGGGTCAGTCGCTGGCCAAGGCCATCGCTTCAGCCGGCTACGCGGTAATCACGGGCGGGGGGCCTGGCCTGATGGACGCTTTCAACCGCGGGGCGCAGGCCGGTGGCAGCCCGAGCGTCGGGCTCGGCATCCGTTTGCCGACCGAAACTTCGCCGAACCCACACATCGACATCCACCTGAGATTTGAGCGCTTTTTCACCCGCAAGGCGGTGTTTGTTCGTTACGCCCAGGCGTTTGTGGTGATGCCTGGCGGCTGGGGTACGCTAGACGAGTTGTTCGAGATCCTGTGTCTGGTCAACACCGGCAAAGCAGAGCCCGTGCCGGTCATATTGGTGGGAACAACGTTCTGGGAAGACCTGTTGCAATGGCTCGAACACGGCCCGCTCGCACGCGGCACCATCGGTCATGCCGACATGCGCTTTATCCAGTCGGCACGCAGCGAAGCGGACGTGCTGCGCATCCTCGCTGAGCGACTGCCCTTGACCCATGGATGACGTGCTGCGCATCGCGATGGTGATGGCTGGCACTGGTGCCGGCGGCATGGAGAAGCACACCCTCGAACTCTCTGCAGAACTCGCGCAGCAAGGGCATACCGTGGGATTGCTGACGCATCCCGGCTTCGCCTCGCGAATCCCGCCCACCGTGCAGCATCTTGCAGTCGACTTGTCGCGCAGTCGCCGGCACCCCGGTTTGCTGTTTTCGACGTGGCGTCATCTGCGCAACTTCCGGCCAGACATCATTCACGCGCAGGCCAACAAGGCATCGGCGATTGTCACAACGCTGCGTCCATGGCTGCCACGCTGCAAAACAGTAGCCACTCTGCACAATGAGAAATCCCAGATCGGGATGTTTCGGGACTTTGACGCACGAATCGCCGTCAGCCAGTTGTCGGCGAACCTGCTGAAACCCTGGCCCACCCACGTCATCTACAATGGCATCGCAGCCACCACACTATTGCCCATTGAGACATCTGCCTGGAAGGGCTTTCCGCCCGGCCCCCGGGTGCTGGCCGTGGGACGGCTGGTGCCGGCAAAGTCGTTCGATGTGCTTCTGGACGCGTGGCAGAGCATCGAGGCGCCCTTGGTGATCGCCGGCTCAGGGCCACTCGCAGAAGTGCTTCAAGCGCGATTGCTGGGCTTGGGTCTGCACAACCGAGTACGACTGCTGGGACATCGCGACGACGTGGCTCAGCTGATGCACTCGGCCGAGCTGCTGGTGATTTCCTCACGCAACGAGGGCAACCCCTACGTCATGATCGAAGCACTGCACGCGCGGTTACCGATGGTCTCAACTGCCGTCGGCGCGATTCCGGAGATTCTCCCGGCCGACGCACTATGCCCACCACACGACTCAGCGGCTTTGGCGGATCGCGTCGCACAAGCATTGCAGGACCTGCCCGCCACCCGAGCACAGTTCGCGCCAGTGTTTGAGCGCGCCGCTTGCGAGATGACCCTTGAGGCCATGACGACTCAGACTGTGGCCGTATACCGTCAACTCGCCGAGCGCCGCTGACCCGCAGTCCTAGCGTTTCGAGCGCTCCGCCAACGCCCGCTCGTGCCGCTTGATGTCCCTCAGCAAGCGGCCAAAGGCTGCGATCAAGGCGATGCACAGGCCTTCCCAGCCGGCGCGGAACCAGGCCCGCGATATGTAGAACTGAAAGAAGTAGAACGGGTATCCGAACAGGATGCGAAGGCGGATTTTCCAAAGTGCCGGAAGCAACGTGTTGGCGGCGCGGGCGCTGCTTGAGCGGTTGAATTTGGCCACCAGCTGCTCAAGGCTGCTGTATGACCAATGTTCGAGAGTGGCCCGCAGCGGGACGGCCCTGTGTCCGTCCGGCAACTGAAACTGGTCCCACGCGCGATCTGCAGGCATGCGAACCACGCGACGGTTGTAGAGTTTGTTGCGGCGGGCCACCGCAGAATGTAAAAAACGCTGACCGAGCGGCGACACCGTGATCAGCGGAATCGAGAAAATGCCAGCCGACTGTCCGGCGGCGTCCACCGTCCGGCGAATCTCGTCGGCCAGGGCCTTGGTCACCACCTCATCCGCGTCAAGATCGAGCAGCCAATCATGACGACATTGGTCTTCAGCGAAACGCTTCTGAAAACCATTCCCGGGCCAAGCATTGAGCAGCACGCGAGCGCCCAAGGACTCCGCAATTCTCACCGTATCGTCACTCGAACCGCTATCGACCACCACCACTTCGTCAGCAACCTGCTGCGCTGCGCGGATGCAGCGCTCGATGTTGTGGGCTTCATTCAGGGTGCGGATGTAGCAGGAAACTGGCGTCATCATTCTTTTAAATACGGAGCTGAGTGCGACTATAGCGCCCGAGGCTGCGATGCGCTTCCGGCAGAGTGCTAACCTCGGTCGACTGCATCGGACCAAGCATGGGGGCTATGTTGAAGGTTTTGGTAGTTGGGGGGGCGGGCTACATTGGCTCACACATGGTCAAGCGCCTGGCTCAGTCCAATTGCCAGGTCGTCACCCTCGACAACCTGAGCAAAGGCCATGCTGACGCCGTACATCACGGCGAACTGGTGGTCGGGGACATGGCCGACCGACCGCTGCTCGACCGCCTGCTGAGCCAGCATCGCTTCGACGCTGTCATGCACTTCGCTGCGCTCATCGAAGTCGGGGAGTCGATGCGCGACCCCGGACGCTACTACCGCAACAACGTCGCCGACTCGCTGGCACTCATCGATGCACTACGCGACCACGGGGTCGAGCGACTGATCTTTTCGTCGACCGCGGCGATCTTTGGCGAACCGCAGTACACGCCGATCGACGAGGATCACCCCAAGTTGCCAATCAATCCGTACGGCCGCAGCAAACTTATAATCGAACACGTTCTGGAAGACTACGAACGGGCGTATGGCCTGCGTTCGATCCGCTTGCGCTATTTCAACGCCGCCGGCGCCGACCCAGACGGCAAACTAGGCGAGCGCCATGACCCTGAAACCCACCTGATCCCACTGGTGCTGCAAGCCGCCGCCGGGCGCAGAGCCGATATTGCGGTGTTCGGCCGCGACTACGACACCCCCGACGGCACCTGTGTGCGCGACTACGTCCACGTCAGCGACCTGTGCGAGGCACATTGGCTGGCACTGCAATGCTTGCTGGACGGTCGTCACGGTGGCAGCTTCAATCTTGGCAACGGCGAGGGCTTCTCGGTACAAGAAGTGATCGACAGCGCGCGCCGCGTCACTGGACGCGCCATCACCCAACGTGAGGCCGAACGCCGTCCGGGAGATCCCGCCCGACTGGTCGCTGACGCCCGTCGTGCGCGCAAGGAGCTCGGTTGGGCGCCACAGCGTTCTGCGCTCGACACCCTCATCGCCGATGCTTGGACGTGGGAGTCGCGGCAGCGATGACCGAATCTTCAGCGCCACTGCAGGTGTTGCGGGTGATTGACGACCGACCCGGCCACCACGCACAGTCGGCCGGCCTGGCGGCCGCACTCGGGCGGTACACCGCAATCGCGATCAACGAGTGGCCGGCTCAACCGGCGGCCAGCGCTCTGCGCAGCTTTCTATGCCGAGGGATTCTCATCGGCCAGCGTACAGCAGTGGCGGCCCCAGATCTGATCCTCTGCTGCGGCCACCAGACGCACTTGACGGGTCTCGCGCTTCGGCGTCACCTGGGCGGACGCTTGATCGCCCTGATGACACCATCACTGCCGCTTGCCTGGTTCGACCTGGTGATCGCGCCGGCCCACGATGCGCCATCTCCACGCAACAATCTGATGTGCAGCGAGGGTGCTCTCAACAACATGACCGCAGCGGGTACGCATGACCCAGACCGCGGGGTGATCTTAATCGGCGGACCATCGAGCCACTATGGCTGGGACTCCAGTGCGTTGCTGCGACAATTACGAATGGTGGTTGAGCGCGATCCGGGCCGACACTGGACGCTCAGCACGTCCCGGCGCACACCGCTTGCGACAGCCACCGCTCTCGCATCGCTCAATCAGGCCAACCTAACTGTTGTTCCACTGGAGCAGACCGGCCCAGCGTGGGTGGCCACGCAACTGGCCGGCGCCTCCCGCGCGTGGATCAGCGAAGATTCGGTGTCCATGGTCTACGAAGCGCTGACTGCGGGTGCCACCGTGGGCATTCTGGAGGTGCCACGCAAACGCCGGGGCCGTGTGGTCGAGGGCATGGACCGCCTGTGCCGGGCGCGTCGCGCCGTTCGCTGGACCGACTGGGTAGCCGGTGCGCCTATGCCAGGGCCGATGCCACTGGCGGAGGCCGATCGCATCGCGCGGACCGTACTGGGTCGCTGGTTCCCCGAGCGGCTCACGCTGGACGCCGCATGACGCGCCTAACGGTCCTGCAAGTCCTCCCCGCACTCGAGTCGGGTGGCGTTGAGCGCGGCACCCTCGACATCGGCCGCGCGCTGGTCGCGGCAGGTCACCGCTCGCTGGTGATGTCCGCGGGTGGGCGCCTGGTGCCCAAGCTGCTCAACGAGGGCAGCGAGCACTTGCAACGAGACATTGGCCGCAAGTCTCTAGCGACGCTGCGCCACATCGTGCCCTTGCGTCGGCTGCTGGGCAGCGGAGCCATTGATGTCGTGCATGTGCGCTCGCGCCTGCCCGCTTGGATTGTCTGGCTGGCTTGGCGCAGTCTGCCGCCGGCGCGGCGTCCACGCCTGGTCAGCACCGTGCATGGGCCCTACACCGTCAACGGCTACAGCGCGGTGATGGTTCGTGGCGAGCGGGTGGTCGCTATCAGCGAGATGATTCGCGACTACATCCAGCGCAACTACGCCGTGCCCGAAGCCCGCATCCGGCTGATTCACCGCGGTATCGATCCGCAGGAATTCGCGTATGGCCATCAGCCAAGCGCTGAGTGGTGGGCCGACTGGCGGCGGCAACATCCAAACCTCGCAAACCGACACGTGCTAACGCTGCCAGCACGGTTGACCCGCTGGAAAGGCCAGCTCGACTTTCTCGAGCTGTTGGCGCGGCTGATTGCTGCCAGCGAGCCCGTGCATGGCTTAATCGTCGGGGACGCCCAAGGCCACAAACACGCTTTCGAGGCCGAATTGCGCGCCCGCACGGAGGCGCTGGGCATCAAGAGTCACGTCACCTTCGCCGGCCACCGCAGCGATCTGCGCGATGTCATGGCCGCCTCCGACATCGTCTTCTCGCTGGCGCGAGAGCCGGAGGCTTTCGGCCGCGTGCCGGTGGAGGCGCTGTCACTCGGGCGACCCACCATCGGCTATGACCATGGCGGTGTCGGCGAGACGCTCCGCGCCATCTACCCCGCCGGCCTCGTCCCCTTGGGCGACATGGACGCACTGGTCGCTCGCACCCGCGAATTCTTGCGCGCAGCGCCTCCGGTGCCGCCCAACCAGCCCTTCACCCTGCAGCGCATGACCGATGCCACGCTGGCCGTGTATCAGGAGCTGGTCGACTCCCCGCGCTGAGGGACGGGCAACAAAAAGCCGGACCCGCGGGTCCGGCTCTCTCTGCAGGGAGACACGCAGCCGTCAGTTCACCGGCACCGCCACCACTCGACCACCCTTCATCTCCGGCACCAGGATGTATTGGCTGTCCGGCGTCGAATCGATGTCGGCCGACGCGGCGAAACCTTCCTTCACCAATTGCGGCGTCGCGCCAGCCGTGGTCAGGTCCAAGCGCCAGAGCTTGCCGCCCTTCCAATCCGAGATGTAGAGCCACGTGCCCGCCATCGCCAAACCATCGCCGCCGCCAAAGCCGCCATGCAGCTTCTCAATCGAGAAGTCGCGCAGTCGAATGCGGATCAGGTCGCCAGTCGCAAAGTCCACCACCAGCAAATAGCCCTTGACCACCGTCGACACGCCGTTCGGGCTCTGCACCAAGGGGTTGGTGGTCGAGTCGGCGATCAGGTGCACGCGCCCATCCGGCGTGGCGCGGTACACCGCACCGCCACCGCCGTTCTGGATGTCGCCACTGTCGGAGATGTAGAGAATGGTGTTCATGTCGAACGCCAGGTCATTCAGGAATTGCGGCTTCTTCGGGAACTGCTCGGGCTTGAGGAAAGGCTTAACGGTGCCGTCGGCCAGCACCATCATCACGTGGTCCTTGTCGGCGACGTAGAGGATGCCATTGCGCTCAGCGAGGCCCTTGGGATCGTTCAGACCCTTGGCGTAGACACTGCGGACGCCGTCCTTCACGCGCACGATGGTGCCGTCACCGTCTTTGCCAAATTCGCCGATCTCGCTGATGAACAGCGTGCCATCGCGCATCACAAGCACCGACTCCGGCATCTTCAGATCGTTGACAGTCGCGGGTGCCGGATCGGCGAAAGCGGCGGAGGCGGCCATCAGAAGGGCAGCAGTGGACAACAGACGAATCAAGCGCATGAAAGCTCCAGTGGTAAAAGACGGGCATCCCTTTGGGGACGGCCGGCGATGGTAGTTCCGCAAGTCGGGACTAATCGGTGAGCTGCGGATCGACGTCGAGCGACCAGCGCACCTGCCTGCCTGCAACCGCCGGCAATTGCGGAGCCAGGGTCGCCAGCAGGGCGCGCAAGGCCGGCCGCTGGGTCGCGTGCAGCATCAGCTGCCAGCGGTGTTGCCCGGCGACCCGCGCCAAGCCCGCCGGCACCGGATCGAACACCTGCACCGCCTGCCGCGCCTGCTTTTGCCGCGCTTGGCGAATTAGTTGCTGCGCCAGGTCGGCCGCGGCGCCGAGAAACCGCTCGCACGCTTCGTCGCTCGACGCTTCGGCGCGCAGCACCGCGAGGTGCGCGTAGGGTGGCAATGCCGCTGCCTGACGTTCAGCCAGTTGATCCTTGGCGAATCCGGCAAAGTCGGCGCGCAACAGCGCGTCGAACAGCGGGTGTTCCGGAAGACGCGTCTGGATCAGCACCTCGCCAGGCGTGTCGCCACGACCCGCACGGCCTGCGACTTGCAGCAGCTGGGCGAACAAGCGCTCCGGCGCGCGAAAGTCGCTGGCGTACAGCGCCGCATCGGCATCCACCACGCCCACCAGCGTGATGCCGGGGAAGTCATGGCCCTTGGTGAGCATCTGCGTGCCCACCAGCACATCGATGCGCCGCGCTTCGATGTCGGCAAGGAGCTGCGGCCAGTCGTCGCGCCGCCTTACGCTGTCGCGGTCGACCCGGGCGATGCGCGCGGTCGGCAACAGCTCCGCCAGCAGGGTCTCGATGCGCTGGGTGGCTTGCCCCACGGCTTGCAAGTCGAGGTTGCCGCAGCTCGGGCAGGCGGTCGGGATGCGCTGTTGCGCACCACAATGGTGACAGCGCAGGCCGCGCGGCTGCCGATGCAGCACCAAGTGCGCGTTGCAGCGCTGGCAATCGGCCAGCCAGCCGCAGGCGCAGCGCAGGGTCGGCGCGTAGCCCCGCCGGTTGATGTAAACGAGACTTTGCTCGCCTCGCTCAAGCCGCAGCCGTAGCGCATCGACGAGCCGCTGGCTGAAGCCGGCTGCGACCACACCACGTCGCAGGTCTACCAGTTGCAGGTTCGGCAAGGCAGATGCTCTAGCACGGCGGCTCAGGCTTACGCGGTCGATGGCGCCGGCTTCAGCGCGCGCCCATGTCTCCAACGCCGGCGTGGCGCTGCCCAGCAGCACGGGTACCGCTCGCTGCTGCGCACGGTACAACGCCAAATCTCGCGCGTGAATACGCGGACCATCCTGCTGCTTATAGCTAGCGTCGTGCTCTTCGTCGACGATCACCAGCGCGAGGTCGGGCAAGGGCGCGAACACCGCCAGCCGCGTCCCCACAACCACCCGCGCGGCGCCGGATCGCGCGGCCAGCCAGCCCGATAGGCGCTCACCGTCGGCAAGTGCACTGTGCTGTGCGACCACACCGGCATCGGGAAAACGCTCGCGCACCCGCGCCAACATCTGCGACACGAGGTTGATCTCCGGGACCAGAATCAGCGCCTGACCTCCGCGCCCCAGCACCTCGGCCAGTAGGCGCAGATAAACCTCGGTCTTGCCGCTGCCGGTCACGCCGTGCAACAGGGTCGTCGAAAAGCCTGCCGCCAATTTTGGAGAGAGAGTGGCCAGTGCTGCCGCCTGCTCCGCGGTGAGCGTAGGTGGGGCCGCCGGGGTCCGCGCCGCGCCACGGTCGTCTGCATCGTCTGTGTCCGGGTCTGCTCCAGCCGGCGGCGCCGGCTGCTCCAACGGGCCTCGTACCAGCGGTCGGGGCATGCGCCATTGGCGGGTCGAACGCAACGCGGGCGGCAGCGCCGGCAGCAGCACTTCACCAAGGTTTGCGCGGTAGTACTCGGCAGCAAAACTGGCCAAGGCCAGCACCTCCGCCGGCACCGGCGGCGCCCGCCGGTCGATGCTCTCGACCGTCTTGAGTTGCTCCGCGGGCCAGTCGCTGACCACGTCCACCGCCAGCACCACCCCGGCCAGCCGTCGGCGCCCAAAGGGCACCAGCACGCGCCGACCGATGTCGTCAGCGGTCAGCGGGTCATCGCTGGGTGGCAGGTAGTCGAAGGGTCCGGCGAGCGGGACGTCGAGCGCGACCCGCACTGTGCCGGCACTGCCGGCCTCAGGCGGCGGCAGCGGGGACGTGGTATTGCCGGCTGAGGCTGTGGACGGCGTCGATGAGGGCGGCGACATGCTCCGGCGGAGTGTACTGGCTGATGCCATGCCCAAGGTTAAAGACGTGGCCCGACCCATGGCCGAAACTCGCCAGCAGGCGCGCGACTTCGTTGCGGATCGCCTCCGGCGGTGCGAACAGCGCCGAGGGGTCGAAGTTGCCCTGCAGCGCGACCTTGTCGCCGATGCGCGAGCGGGCGTTGCCCAGGTCGGTGGTCCAGTCCAGACCCACCGCGTCGCAGCCGGTCGCCGCGATCATCTCCAACCACTGGCCGCCGCCCTTGGTAAACACGATGTTGGGGATGCGCACGCCGTCATGCTCTTTTTTGAGGCCGGCGACGATCTGCGCCAGATAGCGCAGCGAGAACTCACGGTAAGCATGGGTCGAGAGCGCTCCACCCCAGCTGTCGAACACCATCACCGCCTGCGCGCCGGCCTCGATTTGCGCATTGAGGAAGGCGATCACGGCCTTGGCGTTAATGTCGAGAATGTGGTGCAGCAGCTCTGGCCGCGACAGCATCAAGGTCTTGATATTGCGGTAGTCCTCGCTGGCGCCGCCTTCAATCATGTAGCAGGCCAGCGTCCACGGGCTGCCGGCAAAGCCGATTAGCGGCACGCGCCCGTCAAGGCCCTTGCGGATTTGCGTCACCGCATCCAAGGCGTATTTCAGCGTCTCCGTCGGGTCCGGCACCTGCAGCGCCTTGATGGCAGCCTCGTCACGCAAGGGCCGCTCGAACTTCGGACCCTCGCCTTCGGCGAAGTAGAGGCCCAGCCCCATGGCGTCCGGGATAACGAGGATGTCGGAGAACAGGATCGAGGCGTCGAGATCGTAGCGGTCGATCGGCTGCAGCGTGACCTCGGTGGCGAAGTCCGGGTTCTTGCAGAGGCCCAAGAAGCTACCCGCGCGCTTGCGGGTGGCGCAGTACTCAGGCAAATAACGGCCGGCTTGGCGCATCAGCCACAAGGGCGTGTAATCGGTGGGCTGGCGCAGCAAGGCGCGCAGGAAGGTGTCGTTTTTCAGCATGAGACGGTCCCGCTCGGGTGTGTTAGTTCCGAATGTCAATCGAGCGTAACACGAAACTGACACTTTCTTGACGCACGGACGCGCATGCCGCGTCCGATCGCCCTCACCACACCCCGAGGTGCTCGAGTATGCCCTTAGCCGCCTCGCGGCCTTCCCATACAGCGGTCACCACCAGGTCGGAGCCGCGCACCATGTCGCCGCCCGCGAAAATCTTGGGGTTGCTGGTCTGGCCGGTCTTGCCACCCTTGGCCAGTCGAATGCGACCGTCCTGCTCGGTGTCGACACCATATTGGGCAAACCAGGGAGCGGGACTCGGGCGGAAGCCGAACGCGATGATCACGTTGTCAGCAGGAATGATCTCCTCGCTGCCCGCCACCTCGACCGGCACACGGCGGCCGCTGGCGTCAGCCGGGCCGAGTTCGGTCGTCACGACTTTGACCCCCTCGACGCGGCCTTCGCCGACGATCGCCACCGGCTGGCGGTTGAACAAGAACTGCACGCCCTCTTCGCGGGCATTGGCGACCTCGCGGCGGCTGCCCGGCATATTGGCTTCGTCGCGGCGGTAGGCGCAGGTGACACTGGCGGCACCTTGGCGGATAGCGCTGCGGTTGCAGTCCATCGCGGTATCGCCGCCGCCGAGCACCACCACGCGCTTACCATTCATGTCGTAGAAGGGCTCGCCGGGCTTGGCCAGGCCCATGTGCTGATTGACATTGGCCACCAGATACGGGAGCGCCTCGACCACGCCCGGCAGGGTCTCGCCGGGGAAACCGCCCTTCATCGAGGTGTAAGTGCCCATGCCGAGGAACACGGCGTCGTAGTCGTCGAGCAATTGCTGGAACGGGATGTCCCGGCCAACATCGACACCCAGCCGGAACTCGACGCCCATGCCTTCCATCACCTCGCGCCGGGTCTGCACCACCTGCTTCTCGAGCTTGAACTCGGGAATGCCGAAAGTCAGCAATCCGCCGATCTGCTCGTAGCGGTCGAACACCACTGGCTGAACGCCGTTGCGCACCAAGATGTCGGCCGCACCCAGACCCGCCGGTCCCGCGCCAATGATGGCGACCCGCCGTCCGGTAGGCACGACTTCCGACATATCTGGCCGCCAGCCCTGCGCAAACGCAGTGTCGGTGATGTACTTCTCAACTTGGCCGATGGTCACAGCGCCGAAGCCCTCTTCGAGCGTGCACGCACCTTCGCAGAGGCGGTCCTGCGGGCAGACGCGCCCGCACATCTCGGGCAGCGAGTTGGTCTGGTGCGAAAGCTCCGCCGCCTCGAACAGGCGGCCTTCTTGGATCAGTTGCAGCCAGTTCGGGATGTAGTTGTGCACCGGGCACTTCCACTCACAGTACGGGTTGCCGCAGGCCAAACAGCGGCCCGCTTGCTCACCGGCCTGATCGGCGTCCATGGTGGCGTAGATCTCGCGGTAATCCTTAATACGGATGACCGGCTTGGTCTTGTCGCCATCGCGGCGCGGCTTGTCGAGGAACTGGAAAGGATCGCGTTTCATATCGGTCTCAGGCGGCCACGGCTTCAACAGCGCGCGGCAAATCGGCGATCAGGGTCTGCAGGGTCATGCGCTTGGGCTTGACCAGCCAAACCCGCTCGAGGGTGGTGTCGAAATCGGCCAGCAGGGTTTGCGCGCGGGCCGACCCGGTCAGGGCGAGGTGCCGCTCCATCGCCGCCTTCAGATGGGCGCGATAGGGAGCGCCGTCATCGCCGGTGATGCGGTGGGTGTCGACCATCTCGCGGTTGACGCGGCCCGCGAACAAACCGGACTCGTCGTAGATGAAGGCCATGCCGCCGCTCATGCCGGCGCCGAAGTTGACGCCGGTATCGCCCAGCACCACCACGCAGCCGCCGGTCATGTACTCGCAGCCATGGTCACCCACGCCTTCGACCACCGCCGAGGCCCCGCTGTTGCGCACCGCAAAGCGCTCGCCAGCCATACCGGCCGCAAACAGTTCGCCGGCAGTTGCGCCGTACAGGCAGGTGTTGCCGATAATGATGTTGCGGCAAGCCTCGTACTGCGCCGCCTTGGGCGGGAAGACGATGATGCGACCGCCAGCCATGCCCTTGCCAACGTAGTCATTGGCGTCGCCCTCGACGCGCAACGTCAAGCCCGGAGCGTTCCAAACGCCAAGACTCTGGCCCGCACTGCCCTCGAAATCAACGGTGATGCAGTCGTGCGGCAGACCGGCCGAACCCCAGGTCTTGGCGATCTCGCCGGAGACACGGGCGCCGATCGAACGGTTGTAGTTGCGAATACCGTAGCGCAGTTGAACTGGCGTCTTGCTGGCAATCGCGGTGGCGGTGTCGAGCACCATCTGCTCGGCAAGCTCGCCCTTGTCGAACGAGGGATTGCGATTCTGGATGCAGAAGCGCGGCTCGCTGTCCGGAATATCGCCGTGCGACAGCAGCACATCGAGCTTGAGGCGCTGCTGACGCTCGGTCTCGCCGGGCAGCAACTCGAGCAGGTCGGTGCGGCCGATGAGTTCTTCCAGACTGCGCACGCCCAGCTTAGCCAGCCACTCGCGCGTCTCTTCGGCGACGAAGCGGAAGAAGTTGACGACCATCTCCGGCAGACCGATGAAGTGCTCTTTGCGCAGCGTGATGTTCTGCGTGGCCACGCCGGTGGCGCAGTTGTTCAAGTGACAGATGCGCAGGTACTTGCAGCCCAGCGCGATCATCGGCGCGGTGCCGAAGCCAAAGCTCTCCGCACCGAGGATCGCCGCCTTGACCACATCGAGGCCGGTCTTGAGGCCGCCATCGGTCTGCACCAGCACGCGACCACGCAGGCCGTTGGCGCGCAACACCTGCTGCGCCTCGGACAAGCCCAACTCCCACGGCGTGCCGGCGTACTTGACGCTGGTCAGCGGGCTGGCGCCAGTGCCGCCGTCATAACCCGAGATGGTGATGAGGTCGGCGTAGGCTTTGGCCACGCCTGCAGCCACGGTGCCGACGCCCGGCTCGGCGACCAGCTTGACCGACACCAGCGCATCCGGATTGACCTGCTTGAGGTCGAAGATCAACTGCGCGAGGTCTTCGATCGAGTAGATGTCATGGTGCGGCGGCGGCGAGATCAGCGGCGTGCCGGGCTTGCAGTGGCGCAACCGGGCGATGGTCTCGCTGACTTTGTCACCGGGCAGCTGACCGCCCTCGCCGGGCTTGGCGCCCTGCGCGACCTTGATCTGCAGCACCTCGGCGTTGACCAAATAGGTCGGCGTGACGCCAAAACGGCCGGAGGCCACCTGCTTGATTTTGGAGGTGCGGATGGTGCCGTAGCGGGCCGGGTCTTCGCCGCCCTCACCGGAGTTGCTGCGGCCGCCGATGCGATTCATGCCCTCGGCCAGCGCCTCGTGCGCCTCAGGGGAGAGCGCGCCAAGCGACATGCCAGCCGAGTCGAAACGCTTGAGGATGCTGTCAACGGGCTCGATCTCGTCGATCGGCAGCGGCGTCTCTTGCGTTCTGACACGCATCAGGTCGCGGAACATGGCGACCGGGCGACTGTTCACCGTGTCGGCGTACTGCCGGTAGAGCGCGTAGTCGCCCTGCTTCACCGCCTTCTGCAGCTGCTGCACCACGTCCGGGTTGTAGGCGTGGAACTCCTCGCCGAACATGAACTTAAGCAGACCGCCCGCGGTGAGCGGACGCTGCGGGTTGTGCGCGAGCTTGGAGAGCGCCTGGAGGTCGTCCTCGAAATCTTTGAAATTGGCACCCGAGATGCGCGAAACGGTGCCCTTGAGCGCGAGGCCCACCACCTCTTCGTTGAGGCCGACCGCTTCAAAGAGTTGCGCGCCGCGGTAGCTCGACACCGCCGAGATGCCCATCTTGGAGAGAATCTTGTAGAGACCCTTGTCCATGCCCTTGCGGTAGTTGGCCAGCGCCTTGTCGAGCGGCAACTTGACCTCGCCCGAGCGCACGAACTCGGCAATGACCTGATAGGCCAGCCAGGGGTAGACGGCGGTCGCGCCGTAGCCGACCAAACAGGCGTAGTGGTGGGGGTCACGCACCGAGCCGGTCTCAGCAACGATATTGGCGTTGCAGCGCTGGCCAGCGTCGATCAACGCATGGTGCACGGCGCCGACCGCAAACAACATCGGTACCGGCAACTTGCCCTTGGGCACTTCACGGTCAGTCAGCACGATGACCACATGGCCGGTACGCACCGCCTCGACCGCCTGCTGCGCCACCGCAGCGACGGCGTCCTTGAGCGACTGCTGCGCCGGGTCGTAGGCCAGCGCGAGTGTGGTCGCCTTGAAGGCCGGGTCGGTGAGCGTGGTCAGCGCGTTGAAGGCGTGGCGCGACAGAATCGGCGACTCGATGCCGATGCGATGAGCATGGTCGGCGGTCTCTTCGAATAGGTTGCGCTCGGGCCCGAAGCACGTCGCCAGCGACATCACGATCGCCTCACGGATCGGGTCGATCGGCGGGTTGGTCACTTGCGCGAACTGCTGGCGCAGGTAGTCGTAAGGCGAGCGGACCTTGCGCGAGAGCACCGCCATCGGCGTGTCGTCGCCCATCGAGCCAATCGCCTCGTTACCGTCCTCGGCGAGCACGCGGATGATCTGGTCACGCTCTTCGAAGCTCACGTTGAAGAGCTTCTGCTCCACCAACAGCGCCTTATGGTCGAGCTGTGGCAGGTCGGCGTCCTGCGCGTCACCGAACTCCGGGTGCTGGGAATGCTCGTCCAACCAGGCGCGGTAGGGGTGCTGCTTCTTGAGCAGGTTGTCGATGTCCTCGGACATCAGCAGCTCGCCGGTCTGCAGATCGGCGGCGACCATCTGGCCGGGCTTGACGCGACCCTTGCGCACCACCTTGGCCGGATCGGCCTCCCACACGCCAATCTCGGAGGCAATGGTGAGGATGCGGTCTTCGGTCAGGGCCCAGCGCGCCGGGCGCAGGCCGTTGCGGTCCAGCGTGCAAACGGCGTAGCGGCCATCGGTGAGCACGATGCCGGCGGGGCCGTCCCACGGCTCGCCATGCATCGAGTTGTATTCGTAGAAGGCGCGGATGTCCGGGTCCATCGCGTCGTTGTTCTGCCACGCCGGCGGCACCAGCAGGCGCAGACTGCGGAACAGGTTCGAGCCGCCCATCACCAGCGCCTCGAGCATGTTGTCGAGCGACATCGAATCGGAGCCGGTGGTCGAAACGATCGGCCGGATGTCGGCCATGTTTGGAATCAGCTCGGACTCGAACTTGACCTCACGGGCACGCGACCAGTTGCGGTTGCCGGCGACCGTGTTGATCTCGCCGTTGTGGGCGAGCATGCGGAACGGCTGCGCCAGACGCCACTGCGGCCAGGTGTTGGTCGAGAAGCGTTGGTGAAAAACGATCAGGCTGCTGGCAAAACGCGGATCGTTGAGATCGCTGTAGAAGACCGCCAGATTCTCCGGGAGCACCAGACCCTTGTAGCTGATGACGCGGCTCGACAGGGTCGGCTGGAAGTACACCGGGTCAACCGGGAACAGCGCCTTCTCGGTACGACGACGGGCGATGTACAGCGCGCGCTCGAAGTGCACCTCGTCGAGGCTAGCCGGCGCGTTGACGAAGACCTGCTCGAAGTGCGGCAGGCTCTCCAGCGCGTATTTGCCGCATACCGACGTATCGATCGGCAGCACACGGAAGCCAGCGACCTCGCAGCCTTGCGCGGTCAGCTCAGCGCGGATGGTGGCGCGGGCGTGCTCTGCTTTTGCGGCGTCGCGCGACAGGAACACCAGACCCGCGGCGTAGAGCGGCGCGAGCGCGATGCCGGCTTCGGCAGCCACGGCGCGCAAAAAGGCATCCGGCTTCTTGAACAGCAGGCCGCAACCATCGCCCGACAGCCCATCGGCAGCCACCGCACCGCGGTGAGTCATACAGGCCAGCGAGGAGATTGCCGTCTGCACCAGATGGTGTGCCGGCTGGTCGTCGATCTGGGCGATCAGCCCAAAACCGCAGCTGTCCTGCTCGAAATCCGGGCTGTAGAGGGTGTCACGTAGCCAGTCCTGACGGTTCATTGATGTGTTCACCAGACGAAAAAAGCCCGCGTTTCGGGCATTGAACCCTGCATTGTAGGAACGCATGAGTAAACCGGCAATCAGTTTTGACGCGGAGCAGCAACTGCGGCGCCGACGACGATGCCCAACTCATAGAGCAGCCACAAGGGGATCGCCATCATCAGCTGCGAGATGACGTCCGGCGGCGTAAATATGGCGCCCACCACGAACGCACCGACGATCACATAAGGACGCCACTCGCGCAGCTTGGCGACGGTCACCAAGCCTACTTTGATTAACACCACCACCAACACTGGCACCTCGAAGGTGACGCCAAACGCCACAAACAAACCCAGAACAAAATCAAAGTAACTGGCGATGTCGGTCATCACCGCGACGCCCTCGGGTGCGACGGCAGTCACAAATCCGAACACCATCGGCATCACTGCGTAGTAAGCAAACGCCATGCCGGCCACAAACAGGCCCGTGCTGACAAGGATCAAAGGCGCCACCCAACGTTTTTCGTGGGCGTAGAGGCCCGGCGCAACGAATGCCCAGGCTTGGTACAGGACCATCGGCAAGGCCAACAGCAACGCCACCAGACCGGCCACTTTCATCGGGATGAAGAACGGCGTGGTGACCCCCGTGGCGATCATGCTGCCCCCGGCTGGCAGACGGGCCAGCAGGGGTTGCGCCAGCCAGTTGTAGATCGGCCGGGCAAAAGGAAAGACCGCGACAAACGCCACCACAATCGCCAGAACAGCTCGCAGCAGCCGACCGCGCAACTCGATCAGGTGCGCCACCAACGACATCTCCTGCGGGATGTCCGCCGAGCCAGAACCCTCAGGCAGCGACGGATCGCTCACGCCGAATCGCGCTTACCGGCTTCACCGACGGGCGCGTCGGTGCGCTTCGATTCGACATCGATGGTGCGTTGGGTCTGGGTCTCGCCAGCAGGCGGCGCAGCCTCACCGTCGCGCATGCCCTGCTTGAAGCCCTTAACGGCCTCGCCCAGATCGGTGCCGATGCCGCGTAATTTCTTGGTGCCAAACACCAGAACCACCACCACCAGAACGATGAGCCAGTGCCAAATGCTGAACGAACCCATGTCGCGCTCCTAGGTTTTGGGCAGCGCGTCGCCGCCGCCGAAGATATGGGCGTGGACGTGGAAGACCTCTTGCCCACCGCCCTTACCCGTGTTGATCATGGTGCGGAAACCACCGCTTAGGCCCTGCGCTGGTGCAAGTCGTGCCCCCAGCAACAGCATGCGGCCAATCAGGTCGCTGTCACTGGCCTCGAAGTGCGCCAGCGACTCGACGTGGCGCTTCGGAATCACCAGAAAATGGACCGGTGCGATTGGCCGGATGTCGTGAAACACGAAAAAATCGTCGTCTTCGTGGACTGTCTTCGAGGGAATCTCGCCGCGGACGATCTTGCAAAAGATGCAGCTGTCGCTCATGTGGGCTCCGTTGAAGTGCCGCGCCGGGGCGCTACCTCGGTCACGATTCCGAGCTTAAAGGATACCCGCCGCGGGTGCTTACTCATCGCGGGACTCGCCGCGAGAGGCCTTTTCGGCGTGACCCGACACGCCCTCCCGACGCTCCAACTCATCGCGCACCGATTGCGCATCGAGATCGAGATGCGCGAGCAGAATCAGACTGTGGAACCACAGGTCGGCGACTTCGCGGACCACGTGATCGCGGTCGCCATCCTTGGCGGCCATCACCGTTTCGGTGGCTTCCTCGCCGATCTTCTTGAGAATGGCGTCGAGGCCTTTGTGGTGAAGCTTCGCCACATAGCTCGAGTCCGGGTCGGCGCCCTTGCGCTCGTCCAGCAGGCGTGAGAGGCGGTCGAGGATGTCGGTCACGAGTAGATGTCCTTGGGATCTTTGAGCACCGGCAGCGTCTCCACCCAATCGCCGTCGCGCAGTGTGCGGAAGAAACAACTGCGACGGCCAGTGTGGCAGGCGATCCCGCCGACCTGCTCGATGGCCAGACGCACCACGTCACCATCGCAGTCGAGGCTGACACTCTGCACCGTCTGCGTGTGACCGGACTCCTCGCCCTTCATCCACGGCCGGCCACGCGAACGGGAGTAGTAGTGCGCGGTGCCGGTCTCGACCGTCTTGAGGAGCGCGTCGCGGTCCATCCAAGCCACCATCAAAATGTCGCCACTGGCGGCGTCCTGAGCGATGGCTGGTACCAGACCGGCGGCGTCGAAGGCCACGGCATCGAGCCACGCCGCTGCGTCGCTCACGCCGTCACCTCCAGCCGCACCGGGATGCCGCGCTCGGCCATGCGCCGCTTGGCATCGCCGACCGTGTGTTCGCCGTAGTGGAAGATGCTCGCCGCCAGCACGGCGTCGGCGTGGCCAAGCGTCACGCCGTCGGCGAGGTCGTCGAGCCCGCCGACACCCCCCGAGGCGATCACCGGCACGTCCACGGCGTCGGCCACCGCGCGCGTCAATTCCAGATCGAAGCCGCTCCGCGTACCGTCGCGGTCCATCGAGGTGAGCAGGATCTCGCCGGCGCCCAGCGCGACGACCTTCTGCGCCCACTCCACCGCATCCAGGCCTGTCGCATTGCGGCCGCCATGGGTGTAGACGCCCCAGCGATCGCCCTCGCGCTTGGCATCGATGGCCACCACGATGCACTGGTTGCCAACGCGGTCGGACGCCTCGCGCACCAGTTCGGGGTTGAGGATGGCCGCGGTGTTGATGCTGACCTTGTCGGCACCCGCGTTGAGCAGGCGTCGCACGTCTTCGACCTTGCGCACGCCGCCACCCACCGTGAGCGGGATGAACACCTGCTCAGCCACCGCCGAGATGATGGGCAGGATGAGGTCGCGGCCATCGGAACTGGCGGTAATGTCGAGAAAGGTGATTTCGTCGGCGCCCTGGGCGTCGTAGCGGCGCGCGACCTCGACCGGGTCACCCGCGTCGCGCAAGCCGAGAAAGTTGATGCCCTTAACGACGCGGCCAGCGTTCACATCCAGGCAGGGGATGATGCGCTTGGCGAGCATCGCGGCGCGGCTCAGCCGGCCGCCGGCTGAGCCAGCGTGTCGGCCAGCGATTGGGCGGCCGCAAAGTCGATCGTGCCTTGGTAAATGGCGCGCCCGGTGATGGCGCCCATGATGCCCTCGGCCTCGACCGCACAGAGATTGCGCACGTCGTCGAGTCCGGTCAGCCCGCCACTGGCGATCACCGGCACGCTGAGCGCGCTGGCCAGTCGCACGGTGGCCTCGACGTTGACGCCGCTGAGCATGCCGTCACGACCGATGTCGGTGTAGATCACCGCCTCGACGCCGTAGTCCTGAAACTTGAGCGCGAGGTCGAGCACGTCGTGGCCCGTCATCTTCGACCAGCCGTCGATGGCGACCTTGCCGTCCTTGGCGTCGAGACCGACCATGACATGGCCCGGAAACGCCGAGCAGGCGTCCGACAAAAAGCCGGGGGTCTTCACCGCCTGCGTGCCGATGATGACGTAGCTGATGCCGTCGTCGAGGTAGCGCTCGATGGTGTCGAGGTCACGAATGCCGCCACCCAACTGGATCGGGATATCGTCGCCGACCGCTTCGACGATGGCCTTGATCGCCGCCTCGTTCTTCGGAACGCCGGCGAAGGCACCGTTGAGGTCGACCAGATGCAGTCTCCGCGCACCTTGGGCGACCCAGTGGGCGGCCATGGCGGCGGGCTCTTCGGAGAACACGGTGGCGTCCTCCATCAGGCCTTGTTTGAGGCGGACACAGTGGCCGTCCTTAAGATCGATGGCCGGAATCAGCAGCATAGGTTCAGCATGGTTTCACGAGTGGGCGGACTGGCCATCCCAGTTAACGAAATTGCGCAGCAGTGCGAGCCCTGCGCCTTGACTCTTCTCCGGATGAAATTGTGTGGCGAACAGGCTGCCCTGCGCAACTGCGCAGCAGAAGCGCCCGGGGTAGGCGCTGGTGGCAGCGGCCGTCGCCGAGTCCGCTGGTTCGACGAAATAACTGTGGACGAAGTAGAAGCGGCTGTCATCG
>Ga0214917_10002773_pt1 | contig 20981 bp, 19 predicted proteins | sample LL_1208_BB_MetaG_FD_177983 | JGI IMG/M metagenome (GOLD analysis project Ga0214917, IMG submission 177983) | Freshwater microbial communities from Lake Lanier, Atlanta, Georgia, United States - LL_1208_BB | ecosystem: Environmental > Aquatic > Freshwater > Lake | place: USA: Georgia | collected...
TCTCCTTGAACCCATCGGTCACATCCCACCCGCAGAGTTTGAGGCACTATACGAGCGTAGTAAGCAAGAATGCTCAGCAGTCGCATGATTAAAACCAACCAGCCTCCGCGATTCCCGGGGCGGTTCATCTTGTAGGATCCGTTGACTTCCCCGTCATTCCAGATTTTGCTATGGGTTCACTATAGTGTCCACGGCAGTTCAGTTTCTTAGTCAACTAATCAAACGGTAAAGGTACGAAATCTGACGCAACTTCATAGCATGCCTGAAGTTTAGCACGCTCTATGCTTAATAGGTGCTCTAAAGAGTCTAGATTATCGAATGTACGAACACCAATTAAACTAATGGGTACAACTGGGTTCATTAGGGCGTAGCTTACTGCTAGCTGACTTAGGGTTAAACCAAGATCAAACGCGAGCGGTCGGAGTGTCACTGCGTTTTTATAAACCCATTCGACCACATCAAAATTCAGCTTAGAACGCGCATCATTAAATCTTTTATCAACTCCCATGTTAACAAAATTATCAGTGAGCAATCCTCTGTACAATATTGAACGACCTACGAATGTAAAACTTTTATTAGATGAATACGCCTCTAAGATTTTTAGAGCCCGTCTCTCCAAAATAGAAAAGTTCCATTGAAATATTTGACCAAAACCAAGTTTTATTGAAGCCTCTAGATCAAAAAGAGACCTTGCACTGACACCGTACCGATCTATGTATAAGCGAGCTTTTGCCTCTTCAAAAAAACCTTTATTCTTTTCACAAATAAAATCTAAAGGCGGGTTATGCAAAAGTAAAACATCAATTTTATCAACCTTGAGCCTTTCAAGCGATTTTTGAATATTTTTCTCGATTGACCGCCAGTTGCCTGGCCATTCTTCGGCCCCTTTCGTGAGATTAATTTTAGTACAAATCTGTACTTTGTCCCGTCGTCGTGAGTTATATACTCCCAAACCTAATATCTCTTCACTTTCGCCATCACCATAGCTAGATGCAGTATCAAAAAATGTAAAGCCTAGCTCGATCGCACGCTCAACAAGAGCAACTCTTTGATTTTTCTCTATTGGATGCCATCCATTGTTTACGCCATTTAGTTGGCGATTCCCGCCGATCTGCCAACATCCAAAACCTAATCTTTTGATTAGTGAATTCATTTCAAATTTATTTCTAACCGGAGTGCAATTTAAAACTTAGGCCTCTGCGTTAAGTCTGAACTAAAAAGATATTCGAGTCACGTCTTCGTCAGTTGGCATACACTAAGTAATGTTTTTGCCTGTTTAATTTATGATGTAAGATGTATTGGCGTCGTGCGGAGGATTTTATTTCCAGGTTATTTGTGACTCCGAGGCGTGATTGGATGCGAGTTTTTGCTGGTACCCTAATTCTACCGAAGCTGTAGACAGCACTTTGACCGCCCAAAGCCCTTTACCAATTTCCAAACTATCCAAACAATCGAAACTCTAGCGCCATGCGGGTCATATCATGGTGCGTGTTTCGCGCTAACCCATGTATTAAAAAAGATGAAAAGACGATCATTTCGGACTCGCTAGGACAAATAGTAACCATGTCGTTAACCGAGTTCCAATCTTTTACACAATTAACATTAAATTTTAGTCCGTTCACTGTTGCCCCTGCTCGGGTACGAAAAATCTTGCTTTCATTTATCAAGTGGGATCCCGGTGCTACCGGTAAGCCAACGCCGTTATTAACTCCGCAAATAGGGATCCATATGTTAACCATTGGAGGAATTTCCCTTGTTTCATCGTAGACTTGGTAAATGTCTTTATGTGGTGGATTAAAATGATTACTTTGAGGCTTATTGATACGTGTTATTATTTTTGGATTGTACCCCCCCCCCGGAATTCATCCAGCTTAGATCTCGATTGAAATAATGTTTGGATGCAGCTAAAAATAAATCGAGATCGAATTCAAAATCTTTCGGCTCTAACTGCCTGGTTTTCTTAACAATGTCAATATGTTTTTCTTCCGTGACATATTTATGATAATCATCTAGATTAAAAGTTTCTTTATTAACATTCACTCTTTCTGCTTTACAAATCTGATATAAACAATTAGTCAGAGAATCCTTAACTTTCTGAATATTTAAAAATGGTTTCGTATCAATCACATCAAAACCCTGATTGTACCAATTTTTCTCTCGTGTAATATCATTGAAATAATCCGATAAGAAAATGTCTTCGCCATAAAAAAACTGTGACCTATCGGGACCCTCTATTACAGCAACGATGCCATCAATTTGATATGTCAGGTTTTGTGTCTTAATTTCAGTGTTTATTCCATTGCAATATTCCATAGAACGCCCCGTCTGGTAGATTGTTATTTTTAAGAAAACGCTGGTCTTACCCTTTGGGATAGAACGGTTCAAGTTCAGCCACAAGGAGCGTCGAAGGTGTTACCGACTCGATCTCGGCGAGAAAACGATCCTGTCGCGTAAGGCGCTTTTTGGCGTCATACTCAAGATCAGAGAAGCTTGCTTGCACAGGTGTTCTCCAATCGACCGTTACAAGCTTTGTTGTGCATCTGCCTCTATGCTATTGGAAGAGACGGTGCACAATACATCAGCGTTTTCCTAGTCATGAGTAAAATAGACTATAGACGAACCGCTATACTCCATTCTAAAGGGAACAAACATGTACTGACTTAGCTTTTTCTTTATCGCGATATGCTTCGACGGATCAGCCAAGAACAGGAAGAACCCTCCGCCACCAGCCCCTAGGAGCTTCCCGCCTGATGCGCCTGCAGACATTGCGTCACTGTAGATTGCATCTAGCATAGGGTTCGATATTTGAGTAGACAATCTTCTTTTAAGCTTCCAATGGTTGTCCAGAAGTTCTCCAAGTTCTTGCGCTGCGAACTTGGAACTTGTCATGATGGACAGAGCTTGATTTAGGGTGGAATCAATTGCATGGAGCTCTTCGTACCTCGACGGTGTGTTTTGGATTTGATGCGCCGCGATATCTGATGCCACTCGAGCAAATCCTGTGAAGCACAAAAGCAGGTGACTTTCAATCTCCCTCAGTCTCTCCGAGGAGACAACCATTGGATCAACCTTAAACTCAGACTGGCCTCCAAACGTGATGAGGTTGAGTCCGCCAAACGATGCGGCAACTTGGTCCTGGGAGCCGACCCTTTCCTTTAGGATGTTTTGCTCTAGGTCGATTGCTTGGAGCGCTAGCTCACGCTTGGTAGGCACGTAGTGCTTAAAGGTTTGCAGAGCGTGCAAGAAGCCTACGGAGAATGTAGAACTGGAGCCGAGGCCAGATCTTGCGGGTAAATCGGCTGTGTGAATGATCTCAAGTGGCGTATCGATATTGGAATGTTTAAGGGCCTCGCGAACAACGGGGTGGGCGATCTCTTCGCGCGATACAACTTCCTCGGTTTTAAAGTAGCGAATCCTATATCGATAATCAAAAAATGGAGGTAATTTCCTCAGGGTAATGTACGAGTATTTGTTGATGGTAAAGCTGATGACCCTACCACCATGTTCACGATACCAAACTGGATAATCCGTGCCGCCGCCAAAAAGGCTGATTCGCAGCGGCGTTCGACAGATAATCAAGCAAACACCTCTTCAGGCGTATAATTGGCGAACGTCGTGCAATACCACGACACGGTACGAGAAATACCATCAGCGATTTCCGTCTTAGGTGCCCATCCGGTCAACTGATTTACATAACTAACGTCGATGAGGCGTTTAGGAATCATTGTTGGTTTAGTTGCATCGTACTCAACAACAGCTGACTCATAGTTCGCGCTTTTCAGGATTAGTGGAATTATTTCGCGAATACTTATCGGTATACCAGAAGCTACGTTTATCGGCCCCGTGGTCTCATGCTTTTGATACAGATACAACAAAGCATCGATGAAATCATCAACAAACAAAAAATCTTTTATGTCTTTGCCATCGCCCCAAACCACGAATGGCGCTTCCCGCTCGATTGCTCTTCGAATAAGAGCGGCAATGACTTTAGACTCACGGCGCGTAAACTTGTCAAACGGTCCGTAAAGATTACCTGGACGCACGGTGAGGACAGACATGGGCTTCGCAATCTTTGAAGCGTACATATCACACATGATTTCTGAAAATCGCTTCATCCAGCCGACTATATGATACGAACGATAAAAGTCAAAGCCAGCTTCTGATTCCTTGACCGGGTGATCCGTTAGTGGGTAAACAGTGTTGCTACTTATGAATACGAAGCGCTTCACGTTTGCCTCATAAGCAGCGGCTAGGCTAGCCGCGTTCATGATTACGTTAGGAGTTAAATGTACGAGCGGAGTTTTATCCATGACCTCGGCGCCTGAGCTGTTTGCGGCGCACATGAAAACGGCGTCAATTCCCTTCATGACTGAGCCAAACTGTGAGAGGTCAGTGAGGTCAGCCCTGATATAGTCAACCGCATCGTTCCGAAGCAGCGGCTGCTTGTTGAAGATTGTGGCTCTAACTTTCGCACCCTCCGAAATGAGCCGTGGAATGAGATTGGATGCAATAAAGCCTGCACCCCCTGTTACAAGGACATTTGTTCCGCGTAATTCACCGCTCATTGATGAATCCCTTGATCTCGAATAGAGGTAATCGGATCCCGTGATGGCCACCAGAAATCGTAGCTTGGATCATCATACGCAATCGTGAATTGGGTCTCTCGCTCGTACTCTGTCGACTGTTTGTAATGGAAGATCGCCGAGTCAGTCATCACTAAGTGACCATTTCCGTACCCCGGGGGAACTAAAATCTGCGTATGGTTCTCTGCGCTTAACGTAAACGCTAGCCATTTCTTATATTGAGGAGACTCCGCGATGTTGTTCACTACGAGAAGATAGAAACACCCACTCAAGCATGAAATCAGCTTCCAAGTCCTCTGGTCTCCATGGATACCTCGTAGGACATTTTTTCTCGATACGGAAATGTCATCTTGTATGAAGTCAATATTGACGCCATTCTCCATGTATAGACGTTTGTTATAGGTTTCTACGTATTTTCCTCGAAAGTCTTCGAAAACTGTTGGGGGGTGAATTTTGAGTACGCCGTCAAGGGAAGTGGTCTCGACGACAAATGAAGATAAGTGAGTCATGAGCGGTATTAATTGGAATAGTTTGGCAAACGGTCAAACGCTCTGTAAAAGTGCGTCAAGGCGGCTTCTGATCTCGGCGAAGTTGGCTGAGACGAGGTCGAGTTCCAACAGAAGCGATGCCTTTTGTAATAGTCCAAGCGCAGCCAATTGCTCAAAAAAGTCGTTTTCAGTGATTTTCTGGAAAAACTCTTCTCGCTTTATTCGTTGAACTTTTAAGGCAGACTCTCTTACCCACTTATCGGTAAGATTTGAAGGGGTAACATTTTCGATACCGAAAAAGAGATGTTCTCTATGAACAACGCGATTCATCTGGAGTCGAGCCGTACCGAGGCTAATGAATGTTGCAGCTGTACCCGCTTCCTCCCATAGTTCGCGGTTCGCCGCATCAAGAGCATTTTCGGAAACTTCGATTCCACCCGCCGGAAACTCTAGGGTAAATCTATCTAGGTTCGGTCTAAACTGCCTAACCAGTACAAATCTGTCCTCATGATCAAGAACAGCAAGAATTACGCCATCTTCGTTGACGATTCTGTAATAAGGCTCGCTACCGTATAGTTGAAGCGATTTCTGCACCTGAAAGAAGGGAGTCGAAAAACAATCAAGGAACTCGATGCTCATCGGCTTAGGAAGCGATGGCCACCTGTTGAAACTCGCTGCCGCCAATAGTTCAAGAGGTCTTCCATGGTTTTCTGAAATGGAATCTCTGGGGCCCACCCAGTATGGCGACTAAACTTCGCGGTATCGGGGATTTGTAAATCTGCGTCGATTGGTCGAAGTCTTGTTGGATCAACCTCAATCGCTATCTTACGTTCCATGGGCGACATCGATAAAAGGGTGTTTAACATCTCACCTATCGTGCAACTGTGGCTACCGCCAATGTTGTAGTATTCACCTTTGATCGGATTTTTGGTGACGAGTAAATAATAAGCTCTTACGGCATCCCGGACATCTGCAAATGTTCGAAGTGAACCAAGGTTGCCAACCTTGATGATTGGCGGGATGAATCCGTGCTCGATTAGAGCAATCTGCTTCGCAAAGCTTGACTCAGCAAACACGTCACCGCGCTTTGGTCCTGTGTGTGTAAACATTCTTGTTGTAACGACTGTCATATCGTAAGCTTCAGCGAAGAAACGGCCAATTAAGTCGGTACCAACTTTTGAAATTGCATAAGGGGAAGCAGGATGAAAACTACAGTCCTCGCTAATCGGCACCTTATCGGAGGATACTCGCCCGAAGACCTCAGACGAGGCACAAACATGTACAACGGCTTTGGGTGTATACCGTCTAATCGCCTCCAGCAAGCGGTAGGTGCCCAGAATATTGGTATCTAAGGTATCAACAGGAGCAGAGAAGCTGGTTACCGGATAGCTTTGCGCGGCAAGATGAAAAATGACATCTGGTTGTGTATCTCGAACTATCGCGTCTAAAGACACTGAGTCGCGTAAATCTGCATAGGCGAGTTGTGCTCGGTCACCCCGTTCAATGTCATGAATTAAGTGGGAAATGTTATCAAGCGGACTTCTCCAACGAAGCATTCCGACAAATGTCCAGTCGGTTTCGCGTAACAGATAGTCTGCGAGGTGCGAACCCACAAATCCCGTAAACCCGGTGATTAAGGCTCTAGTTTGCATGAGCTGACATATTCTGAAGTGAGATCCATTTGGCCAAGGAACCGACAGGTCCTAGCATTGCGCTAGCATCGAAAAGCTGGCACGAAACCTGCCCATAGTTAGATCAGAGGCAGGTAGATTCCCCGCCGTCTACTAAAATTGTTGCACCATTTATCAACGATGCGCGGGGAGAGCATAAAAAACTGACAGCGAACGCGACCTCGTCTGGCGTTCCAAGGCGACCCAACGGCATGTTTGTTTCGACGTGATCGCGAAACTGCTTCGGATCGTTGTTTGCAAATGCTGCCCAACCGGTATTGGGAATCATAATGGCACCAGGGGCTACCGTGTTAAAGGTAATGCCGGAACGTACGTACGCCTTATTTTTTGAAAAGTTCTTCATAAGAGTTGCCTGGGCTACCTTTGATGCGTTAAACCAAGGGCGACCACCAACTTGTGTCGCTAGTGTAGAGGTAATTGAGACAATGCGCCCCCAACCTGAGCGACACATTCCCGGTAAAAATCCGAGCGTAAGCTTGACCGAGGAGAAATAGTTTTTTTCCATCACCTCATACCACACCCTTTCATCGGTGGCTAAGGGATCTTCATTACCCCAACGACCTCCTCCTCCGAAATTATTGACGAGCACATCGATACCACCAAACGCATCCAGCGCAGCGACGATCACGGCTGGATATGAGCTTGGATTCAAAAGATCGGTCGCTTGGGTTATGCACTGAACGTTCCATTTGGTGCATTCACGTTGAACCTCAACTAAACGATCTGTATTTCGTGCAACGATAAATATGTCAAACCCTTGCGACGCGAGTTCTAGCGCTACAGCCCTACCGATTCCGTGACTCCCGCCAGTAATAAGTGCAACTTTAGGTTTAGTTGACATATTCGGTAAACTCACAATCTATAATAACTTTGAAATCGGACGCCAAGCTATTAAATTATAACCTTCCATCATGAGGCTGCCAAAACCAAGGCGCTTGACCTGTATCAACTGAATCTTTTGCTCATGGTCTAATTGCTGTAGAAAAGGAAGAAAGCCAGAGGTATACCCCCGCTTACTTTGAAACTTTACCGCTAACCAATCGTATAGCTGAGTCGCGTCGTACAACTCGATGGCTGGTTCAATGTGGACGCAGATCGAAGGTTTTCTTGATATTAGAAATTCGATAAATCGATGAAAACTACCAGCAAGTTGCTCAATTGATCCAAATGTAAAAACTCCTGCATTCGTCCCAATCGTGTAGGAATCATCCGGTCGAACCATATCGAACAGGCTGGCGGATAGTTGGAGACGAAAATCCGTAGCAATTTCCCTTACTAACTGAACCGATGATTCAACAAAATCTGAACCAAAGCACTTCACTTCGGGAAATCGCTTACAGTAGTCAAGGAGATTGTGACCCGTCCCAGCGCCGAACTCATGAAATTCTGAAACCTCCGCGAAGTAGTGACTAAACACAATTTCCCTGATCGCAGCTACCATTTTACTTTCGAAATGCTCAACCAATGGTATTGCAAAATCACCGTTGAGCCTTACAGCCTGATTTGGTCTGATGAATTTTGGAATCAGAGCGTCTCCATTGCTCGGTAAATTCCTGTTTTGCCTGTACAAACTGAGACTTTCTAGCCAACCCTTTTCCCATACATCGATACGCTCGGGTGAACCTACGATCTGGGTATCAGCATCAATTTTTTCGATGACTGACTTTAAAATATCATCTCGCTGCCTCGCATCGGGTCTTTTGAAACAAAGGTTGTAGTTAGTCGCAACGTGGAGTCCTGCCATTTCTGACTTCGACGGCAGTGGTAGATCAAGCATTTCAAAAAGCATCTCTTGAGAAATTCGGTATGGTTCACTTGGAATCATGTCTGAAACAGGCCCTTTGAACTGAATTGAATTCGGCAATATCTTTCCAGCTAAATATCTTTAGTGTAGAAAAATGTATTTATCCGGTAAATACGTCTTGCTTCAATAACATCCTTTGAGTCAAGCTCGTTCTTATCCGATATATAACTCGCATTAAGTGACACTTCATCAGCGTTCATCATACCTGACAACGTACATATTGTTCCCTTCTGATAAATAGCAAATTTCAGTGCTAGTGTAACGATTGAGAAATCTCGACCTTCCGTCAAGGTACGGAACTTATTCGGAGAATCTACCCATTTAGCAATTTGTGCAGATGACCATCGCGAACGGTGATCGTCACTCGGAAAAATCTGGGAAGACTGAGAGGCAAATCTGTTTGATAAAAAACCGAATGCCAAGGGCGTTCTAGTTATTACTTCTATGTCATTTCGTCGACAGGTTTCAAAGACGTCTAGATCAATTGCTCTCTGATCAATCAAATTAAAGTTTAATTGAATAAAGCGGAAGGGAGATCTTGCAAAGGTTTCTGCGTCCGCTGGGTTCTTCACGCTAACTCCAAAATAGCGTACTACTCCCGAGTCCCTGAGCTCCTCCAATGTTGTAAATAACTCCGAGGTGCAACTTTGTCCATTGGGAATCGGATCGTGTAGTTGAAGAATATCGATGTAATCGGTGTTCAATCGCTTTAAACTCATATGCACCGAGTTTCTTATGGTGTTAGTAGAGAAATCGAACCCTCCACCCGGCAATTTTCCGACCTTTGTAGCCAAAGTTACTTCCGAGCGGTCCCCGCCAAGAGCCTTCCCCAGCAAAAGCTCACTCTCTCCTTCGCCGTAGATTGGCGAAGTGTCAAAGAAATTAATTCCTTCGTGTACAGCTCGCCTAATCGCCCTTAATGAATCTACCCGATCAATAGACCCATAACCAGGCATCCTTAACGTTGAGCCGCCAATTCCCCAACATCCAAATCCAAGTTTTGAGACGTTCTTTTTTAACGTCTCGGAATAGCCGTATATCATGTAAGTCAAACAACCAAAGAAATTGCTACATCATGTCAACTTGGCTCGCCGATACGACTGAACGGCCTGCTAATTCATAATCGTAGATATATGCTCCGCTTCTGTTTCCGTACCATACAACCCTTTTGCACCATTCATCCCAGCTAGGTAATGCCGTACCTTCTCTAATTACCCGTACACGATAATCGCCTTGACGAATCGGTACGGACTCACCAATCATTGTACCTTTTACAAATTCAGGAATATTGAATCGGATTGCCAATTCTATGTCTTCACTAAAAAATGGAAATCGGATAAGTGATTTGCTAAGCAGCAAAGAATCTGCAAATAATTCGCGATTCACAATTGAAAATTTACTCTTTACGAGCTCTCCAAATTCATCCACCACGCATGAAACACTATTATCGACACATAATTCGATATGTGCTAGTTCCTCTGGTGGCCAAAAGATTCCGAGATGTTTGCTGGAAAAGACATACTCTTCTGCGCGACCAGATTGGATGGACTCTGCGTGGGCCTCAAAAGTATTCAACACTTTGCTTAAGGTTGGGAAGGACGAACGACTCGACCTTACAATTTCCTCGAATGCCATGCTGTATTCAATCCCGAACACTTCTCTTAGTATAATTAAAGGTAGTTGAAGTATCTTGTTAAAGAAAAAAAGATTTGCAGTCCAGCATAGAACCCGAGCCCGTCGCCAGTCTTCAAGCGGCATAGATGCAGTACCGACTACTAGGGTTTGAAACTCGGGTACACGGCCATGTTCATTTTGAACGCTACCGTGCACGTTTATCATTTTCGATCTAACGAGGCTCATTCCATACTTTTGCTGGTACTCCGGATTTCCCATCTCCGTGTTTACTAATATCGACAAATTGTTAAATTGAATTCGATTGTACTGCCCACGTGCTATCAGTGTCGAGATGGAATTTTTTAACGAATCATAAGTTTCGTGCGGCATCGGAAAAATTAGATCGGTCATTGTTGAAATACCCTGCCGACGGAGTTCCCTCTGGATATTGTCATATTCATCCAGCTTCATATTTTCACGGCGTACTGCCTTCAAAGTTTCACCGTTAAGGGATTGCTGCGACATTACGGTGGCTTTGTTCAATCCAGCTTCGTCTAACACTCTTAGCGCTTGTAACGTATGAGCTTTTGGATTTTTCGCGTTCTGGGTAGAAACCCCTTCGAGATACCGGAACTTCTGTTTACATTCCGCAAAATACTTCGCTATCTCTACGTCCCTCTGCAATATACCGAAATTCGCGTTACACAAAAATACATAGGGAATTTTTCTTTCTCCAAGCCACATTATTTCTTGATAGATTCGGTCCAATGGGAATTTACTAACTTTATCCTCTGTTGCGCCACCCCAATCACAGTAGGTGCATTGATATGGACAGCCTCGATCGGTTTCATACATTACGATCCACTGTCTTTCTTGTTCTTTGTCAATCATTTTATCAAACAAGCCCGTGAGAAACGGCGAAGGGCAGGACGCAAGTTCGTCGTCGTTCATTCGGGACATTAAGGAATTAAAGAAGAATTCTCCATCCTTCATACAACTTACTGATTCGGTGAGATGTGAATCGTTGCCACCTGTGTTGATGCTGTCGAGGAGCTTCGCGAAGACTCGTTCGCCTTCGCCATGCACCATATAGTCGATATATGGATAGGTTATATGGTAATCCTCGGTAAACCGAAGCCGTAGTGAGCTCCTTTCCTGATCATTCAGTTCTTTCGTCCTTCGCCGGCGAAATTGTTTTCGACCGTTTGGCACCGAAGGTCCACCCAATATCACGATTCCATTTGGGTTGTATTTCTTATATTTTTCGCATATGGATAAGGTGTTCTGCTCGTTCCACACATACAGGCTCGCGGCTAAGACTTCGCAATCTGCAAAACGTTTGGCGATCTGATCAGGATCTCCGAAATCGCAATGTGGAAGTCGAAAGTTTAGGAAGTCAGCGCTTTCACAATATTGGTGGCAGTACGATATTATCATTCCTGCAGAAAGTGGAAGGTAATATTGTTTGGCAAATGAACTATTAAGCTGTAGAAATCCAATGTTAAGTTCTCTGTTCATTTAGAAAGGTCCAAGAAACTTTCTCTCGTGACTGTAGAAATCTTCTGAAGAAAGGTCTGTTGGTGAGAGTCCTAAGATGTGTTCTGCTCCTCTTACTATCGACGCTGCGTTTGGATAAAAGAGGTTTTCTAAATCTCTCGCAGTTGGGCAAGGTATCGGCGCGAATCCAATCCGAATTATCGGTCGACGTAAATTTGACCAGCACTTTTCATAAATCCTTGTACTAATTTCTGCGCTGAATCCGCAATGAAGCCAGTCATTGTCGGCAACTATGCAATTTCCTGTTTTATTCACAGAGCCAATTATTTGCGTATCGTCTAGTGGATTTACGGACTGTGCGTCTACGATTTCCAGTTCTACGCCGCGTTCCGAGAGAATTTCGGCTGCTTGCATCGCTTCTACATTCATCCATGACGTGGCGACGACGGTTAAGTCCTGCCCCTTTCGTTTTAGCGACGATTTGCCTATTTCGATCGTAAAAGGCTCGTACTCCACTTGACCAGATTGCCAGTACAACCATCGGTGTTCCAGGATTAGTACAGGATTATCTTCTCGAATCGCTGATGCTAGGAGTCCTTTTGCGTCATTGGGGGTAGTTGGCATCACCACTTTAATTCCGGGAATTTGCGCGAACATGCCTTGAAGTGACTTGCTATGTTGGTACCCTTGACCCCAACCTCGCCCTATGACAGCCCTGATGACAAGAGGGACGCTTACGGCGCCTTCACTACCATATCTGCAACTTGAGACCAGATTTGCAAGTTGGTTCATCGCCAGTAACAAGAAATCGACTCTAATGTGGTTGTGTATTGGTCTGAGACCTGTCAGCGCGGCGCCGAGTCCAATGCCCAAGCCAGATTCCTCTGCAATTGGCATGGAGAAGCAACGCTTTAGGCCAAATTCTTCCTGGATCCCTGCTAGGGATCCGAACATCTTATCTTCGATACCATATACAAAAACGCGATCATCGCGTCTCATTTCTTGCTTTAACGAGAGATTAATGGCATCACAATATGTCATCAAAGCCACGGTTCGTATTCCTATCTAATGAAGTCAAGCGAAAAGATGTGATAGCAAGCTTGTGAGGCTCGGTCCACTTGCCAAATTCGCATCCTGTGTGGCTTCTTTGACTAATTCGTCAATCCTCAACTTGATGTTCGCAATATCGGTCTCGGTGAGGCCATTGTCCCTTGCAGATTTCTCAATTACCAGTAATGGATCGCGACTAAGCCAGTTTAGCCGTTCGATCTCTGACCGATAACCTTTTCTCTCGAATGATGTTTCTGTCGAGTTGCTTTCGCTTTCTCCGAAATCTGACTGTATCCCGATGTGTTGGAGCATACGGAAATATTCTATATGGATAAATGCTGGTAACTTTAACTCAGCCATACGGCGAATTATAATTTGTGTCTTTTGATAGACCTTTATCGAATCGGACGAGTCATCGTGGTCATAAATAAGGTTAAAACCAGATATCGCAGACGATATTGATTTAAAACCTTGCCTTTTGAAAGACGGGGAGTCTACAGCTAAGCCATTATCGAGGCATACGAAAAGGACGGGAACCTTTAACAAGCAGGCAATATTAAGCGACTCCCAAAAAACGCCTTCCTCAACTGCCCCGTCGCCGAAAAAACAAACGGCGATTTCGTTGGCATCTCTATATTTACTCGAAAGTGCTGCTCCAACGGCAGGAGCGATTGTGCTGCTTACAATTGCACTTGTTAGCATCAATCCTGATTTGGGATCTGCAATGTGCATTGAACCTGCTCTACCTCCCGATGGACCACTAACTTTGCCGTACATCTCTCCAAAGAAGGATTTCAAATTTCCAGTTATTGCCAAAAACAACGCATGACTTCTATAGTAGCCAAAATATTTTCCGATTTCTCCTACCGCAGTAACCACACCAACTACGGCTGACTCTTCCCCCATAGACATGTGCATTGGGGTCTTCATTTGGTTTTCAGAGTATAGTTTCTGTATCGCTTTTTCTGCAGATCGGATCAAATAAATCTTACTTAAGTGTTCGTTAATGACTGATATTAAGTTCATGAGTTAATTACGGAAGTGGTTTATTTCGCTGAGTGGTTTCAAGGTATTTATGTCCAACATTAAGAGTAGCAAATAAAAACTTGCTTACATTTCTTTCGTCACGACAATCGATGATTTGATGCCCGCAATGTGACTGTGACAAGTGCCCGTGTTCCATCGATCTGCCGCGCGATTTCCGCGCGGCAACTTAACGTCGAACTGCTGAAAAGCATGAACGCTCATAGTCAAAATGGACCTTTGAAATGCTTATAAAAATCGGTCATTGATTGCTTCTTAGGTACATTTGCTTCATCGACCTTTTTACCGACTAGTTTCAACGTGGCATATACGATGTCATGAACGTCTGGATAAAACAGATCTTCGAGCGCTTTGGCCGTTGGACATGGGCTAGGTTGCATGCCAAGGCTGACTGCCGGAGTTTGCAACAAATGAGGTGCTGATTGATTAATTAACCGATTTATCTCAGCTGCAACGCCATAGGCGTTCCAGGATGTATCTGCAACAAGTAGACGACCTGTCTTTGAAACACTAGCGATTATCATCGCTGCATCGGGGTTGGAGATCGAATGAAGATCAATGATTTCAACGGACACTCCCAACGAATCAAGATGGGCCGCAGCACGTTTTGATTCGAGCACCATCACTGAGGTTGCAACAAGCGTAACGTCCTCGCCCTGTTTAACCACTCGTGAACCCTGCAATCCAATCGGAGGGTCAGATTCCTCGTCGAAACTCAACTCATACATCAAGCGATGTTCAAAACTGATAACCGGTCCGCGATTGTTAAATATAGCCTCTTTGTAAGAGTGAATGATGGAGGCAGGGGATGACGGCATGATTACGGTAAGGCCGGGAATGTGTCCCAGCAGTGACTGCAGGCTCTGAGAATGTTGTGCGCCTTGTCCCCAGCTGCGGCCAACGATCAGGCGAAACAACATAGGTACTTCAAACAGACCACCAAACATATAACGATATTTGGCAGCCAGATTCACCATTTGATTAAAAATTAACAGCCCAAAGTCCGCCCGAATATGGGTGTTGATCGGGTACAACCCGTTGAGCGCAGCGCCAATGCAGATTCCCGCGATGGAATCTTCAGCAATTGGGGTCTCGATCACTCGCTCAGGATACCTATCGACTAAACCAAGGGTGGTCCCAAAGAGTCCTTTAAAGTCGGTTACGCCTTGACCGATAATGATTGTTCGATCTGATTGTTCCATTGCGTCTTGCATAGATCTCGCAAGCGCACCGCGGTAAGTAATTTCAGACATCGGTCAATAAGTCCTCAGCAGTTGGGAAAGGGGAGTCAATGGCAAACCGAACCGCGGCATCAATCTCTTCCTTAATCTCCCGTTCAATCTCCTGAAACTCCGCACGACGATTCTCTAGTGGATCTTTTGCCAGCCAACTTTGCAGTGCTTCTCGAGAGCGATACCCAAAGCTGAAATCTTCCCCAGGACCGACGTGTTCTCTGTAACGGGAGGTTTTAATTCGCAGGAAAGCGGGTGCACCCGTATCACGTATGTTGCGGATAACCTCACCGGATCTCTGAAATACGAGATCGGGATCATAGCCCTCATCAATTTGGTGAAATTCAATACCATATGCTTCGACTAGACGTTTAAGATCGTAGCTCTGCCGTTCGCGCACGGAAGCGTGGACAGCTAACCCATTATCTTCGCAGAGAAACAAAACGGGCAATCGGTGCAGCGAGGCGAAATTGAGCGACTCGTGAAAGACACCTTGCTCTGTTGCGCCATCACCAAAGTTGGCAACAAAAATTCGCTTCGACTGACGGCGAATTTTTGCGGCAAGTGCCGCTCCTACCGCGTGAGAAATCGTCGATGCAACCACCGCTGAAGCACCGATAATTCCAACTTCAGGTGCGGCTAAGTGCATTGATCCTGCCTTCCCTTTGGATAGACCGGTTCGCCGTCCCATAAGCTCGGCGAAAAACTCCGGAAGAGGCCCACCTTTTGCGAGATAGAAGGCATGACCGCGGTAATTGATAAATACCCAGTCGTCGACGTTAAGGTTAGCGCAAACACCAACAGCAACCGCTTCTTGGCCGATAGATAGGTGGACGGGGCTTTGGATTAAATCTGTTGGGTACAAGAGAATTACACGCTCTTCAACCATCCGAATTCTAAGAGATTCAAAATATAGACCACTGCTGGAGTACTGCATCGGCATCAAGTCTTTCTGAGAATGAAAAGTGTATGAGGGTCTACGTAAATTATTATATAGTCACTTTAAACCAGCAAACCGTGAACCGTGACGCTTCTGTGATAAGCAAAAAATAATAATAAGCTAAGTTCAGTGAAAAAACCGAGTTCGATGGCACAATATTCCAATTGACCTTTCCCTCAGGCAACTGTGAGCGGTAAACATAATCAAGTAGCGCTATCTAGAACAAAGGAATCTGATAAAATGACGACAAAACGCAGTCTCAGAATATAAATTGTCATAAAGATTCATCGCGAATTGTGCCCGCGGCAGATTAAATTCCTGGTCCAGGAGAGTGCGAAGATCTTCGATCGAAGAAAACATTGAGTAATGAAGATCAGGTCGAAAGAAATATCGTGAATATCCTTCGAAAATCTCCTGAATAAGCGGGACGCCAATCGCGATTGCCTCAATCGCCCGCCCGGTTGCAACGAAAGATCCACCGTCTCTTTCAGAAAAGTTTACAACCGCAGCATCACTTCTTAGACGTAAGAGATAACTTATGTAATCCGAATGCGGATCGGCAAATTCTTGGTCCCATGAAGGATAAAAGTTGTATGAGTTAATGTCGGACAGTGCCTCGAGCCAAAACGCCCGAGTAAAGTTCGTTTCTTCGATCGAACCATAAGTCGCTGCACCCTTCGACATCACTTGACTTGATCGAATCAAGTTGTACTCCACTGGGGTAAGCCCTAATGGTAAGGGGAAGTAGAAGGTATTTGTTGGGTCATCAGTATGCGGCGAAGTGCTAGGTATCCATATAGCATCTGAAAGAGAGGTGCTTAAATTCAAAAGACGGCTCTGTCTTCTGGTTCGCCAGTAGTCAAGGAAAAACAGCACAACATACTGAAAGTTATCCCGTAAGCCTTGTATAAACCACGGACCTCTTTTGTCGGGGGTCATAATTGGATCGCAATCGAAGTCAACCATAACTATTGACTTTTCCTTGCTTAAATTAATTAGCTTCACATAATCTAAAATATCAGAAAGTAATGAGTAATCCTCGTAAAATAATGTTGTACACCTGATGCCGCCGATAGCAAATGCTCTTGATATTCTCGGGCCCACTTCGTGAAGACGGGTTGCTCGTTCTCCAGGCCACCAATGCTTTCTTACAAGTAAGATAACTTCGAATCGGGCTATATCAATTTCGTAATTGTTTATTTTTGGGTATAGATCGTATGCAAAACAATGTGAACTGTCTTTCAGTAAATCTTCGTTTTCAAGTAAGCTTTCAATTCGAACTTCCCGATCAGTCCAGAACCTCATTTTGTGTGGCTGGCTATTAATAAAATTCGTCAACTCAATTAATTTAGTATTTCGGTCGTTAGCGCCCCGTTTTAGGGATGCTATATTTCTGACGATGTAGTCGCATATAGTTTTTTTGTATTGATCGTATTCCAATCTACTTGCCTTGAAGAGTCTTGAATAATAAAACCGTCGAAAGTAGAACTTGTCGAGGCTATCGAATTATCGTTCAGAATTAAAATTAAATCTAACCAAAGGAAGTGGGGTTATGGATTTCAGCGCACATGATGAGACCTTCCTCAACTGTTTCAAGGGGCAGCAGTAGTGGAGAATGGCAGCCCGTCTCAATAGATTCGGCAATATCATAATAATAATTTGCGAAAGCTTCGATGAACCCTGCTGGATGGCCCGCTTTAAAGCGTTGATAGCGAGGTAATGACCACACATTTTCACCCGAGGTTAGGCGGTCAATTGAAGCATGGTTTCCAGCACTATCTACAAAATGGAGCTTTTCAGGGTCGACTTGTTGCCAATGTAGACTTCCTCGCGTACCAAACAATCTTAAAGATAATCCGTTACGGTACCCAAATGCTGCTTTTCCATACCATGCATTGAGGCTCATTCCGTTATCGTATCGCGCAAAAACGTCAACCTCATCGATTAGGCCATTAGAAGCACCACTTACACATCTTGGAAATGCACGTACCTGTGAGACGCGCCCCTCACAGATGAATGCTACAAGGCTGTGGATATGAACAAATAGATCTAGGGTGACGCAGGCGATCTCTTCGTCGATCAAGCGCCAGCTTTGAATTTCCGAGACTCTGTTTTGATTGACTAGTCTCATGTAGCTATCTTGAGGCATTTCAGCCATCACCTTAAAGACTGTGCCAATTGCCCCCTCTTTTACGAGGCGGCGCATTTCACGCACCGCAGGATAGCCAGTATAATTATAAATACAATATACTTCGATTTGTAATTTCTCCGCCTCACGACGGATTATCCTGCACTGTTCTGGATTTGCGACAAGTGGCTTGTCTGAAATTACCCTAACGCCACCATTTAGTGATTTCAATATTTGGTCAAAGTGTGATTGGATTGGCGTTGCAATAACTACCGCGCTAATCTCATGAGCTTCTTCTTTCAAGAGCGAAGTCAGAGAAGGATATGTACGTTGTTGATCAACGCCATACTGTGAAGCGGATTTTTTGTTGATAGCCGAATCTCGGCTAAAACAGCCGGATACGAGTTCGAATCTTCTGTCCATTTTCATCGCAATTTCATGCACACGACCTATCGCGGAGTTTATCCCGCCCCCGACCATAGCAACTTTGAGTGGCGCTCGCGTATCTTCGAATTTCAGTGCTCTAGCTATTTGTGAATTCATTAATTAGATTCAAAGAAGATAAACCGGTAGACTAATTCCCAGCGTAAAGCTAATTTAGGGAGAGTAGCCTTTGGTGTTCACATTCGTAAGATGTGAGTTCTTCCATGCTTATGAGGCGTTGGCCTGCGCCGATTTTAGAGTCTCTTATCGTATGGTTTAGTACATGCTTGATTTGGTCTCCAACAACTTGTATGAAGTCTCGATTAAGCCATCTTGGTTTAAACGGAGTACGGCTGTAGGATGAATTTTCAACCAAGTCTACGAACGCGCGCCATGTGGACTTGTTTGAAAATATTCTTCCATTTGATACACTTTTAGCGAAATAGCGTTGCTCGAGGCTGAAAACGTCAACATCGTCAAATATGTGATCCAGCACAAAACTGACCTCTTCGATTCTAAAGTCCGAATTCGTTTCTGTTCGCCCATCAGCATGGCGAATATAATGCCCCAGTCTACTTTGGTTGAAGTGACTCAGGTTGTACCGAGAGACGATAGCATTGATATACCATTCGCCAGCAGACACACGTCCAAGAAGGTTACCCCCACGATTTGCATTGCGCTTAATCCAACGCGTTATGGCACCAGAATCTATTAACGCTTTGGTCCTGTATACAGTAAAAGACTGGATCATCCAATTGGAAAATAATATGTGCCAGGTTAAATCGAAGTTTCCCGTTGGAAAATTTGGAATAAGGTGTTCGGTGTATTCGGATATATCTTCGTTCGACTTGACACAAAATAATGAAGAGGCAAGCCCCACTCTTTTATCAAGTTCGAGTCCGTTTTCAACGATTTCATAAAGAAAGGCTTCGTCGAGAACGTCGTCATGATGTAATATCATGAAATAGCGCTCGACTGTGCTATTCAGTACCTCAGCCACTGACTGCATTCCGCCTAGATTTATCGGGTTGCGCTTAAATTTGAATCGACTATCTGCCAAGAAGTCTTGTACGTGTGGAAATAGCGCTTCAGGGGAGTTGTCATCGATGATCAGCACACTGTATTGCTCAAACTTTTGATTTTTGAGTGATTGTAGTGTTTCGCGAAGTAATGTGGGATTATTGTAAGCCGGGATAATAATCTTGACGGCAGCTTGTGAAGTCATTTTTTACTTAACCAAGTTTTAATCGCTGTTATGTATTTGTCACGTTTTGTTGAATCTTCTACTTCTGCCGATTTTCAAGTATCGCTCGCCAACATAGACGGTTAGATTATCAGCTACTGCAGGAAATTGGCATATTGCTATAAGCTGTAATCCCGCCCGCCCACTGCTCGGAAACCTGCGTCACTCCTGGTACAAGCATCTGACTCAGACACCAGAATTCGAGATGCGGACCATATGACTTCAACACAAGTGCCAGTCTTTCATCGTTGTGCTCCACCGCTGACATACAAAGAATCGGTGCATAGCCATCTTCATTAATTAAAAGATCTGGCATCGCCATCACGGCATGGATCATTTCAACCGGTCCGCTCAAACACAGGCCCTTAATCGGCGGAAGTTCAAGCATTTGCTGATGTTGGGAGGCGAGATCAAATTGCTGAAGTGCCTGGGGAAAATACCAGCCGGCTACGGGTCCTGTCGCAGCTGCATCTAAAAGTGCTTCATATCGGGAATGCGCAGCGATCCGTAAATGATGCTGAAGGCTTGTGCCGCCCTGCATCACAGCTTTGAAATAGCTCTCTGGATACATGTCTCGAAATGAGGCCTCAAGCGAATCGAGAAAATCGCTGATTAAGCCTTCGCCCAGATCCTTTTGAGGATCTAGCTGTGGAATCACGAAAGGTACGTGCACACCGTGAAACAAATTCGACAACTGCGAATTTGCCTCGATATCTGTCTTAAGTTTCTCGCATGCTGATTGCATAGCCTTTGCGCAAACCGACTTTGCAAAATGCCCGAAGTTATTGAGCCGCTCAGCCAGGTTTTCGAAATTCCAAGGTCTGCTTTTGATGTGGTAGTAGTGAAGCGCCTCGTTGTCGAAGGTTCGGTAATGCTTGGTGTTTATCCTGCGCCCGACTTCATTGAAAAGCTTAGACTCAGCGCTAAGAACAGCCTGCATCAAATCGCTCCGGTTCGGCCAAAGCCTTGCTCGTAAGGCACAGGAAGCAAAGGGCTGATACTGAGATAATCTTCGACAGCTTTGTTGTGAAACCGGATGAATTCCTTATGCTCACCAATAATGCATTCGTCGCGGTAAGGACCCAACCATTTGTTTCTCATCCCGCGATCAAGCACGTCGGCTAGAGGCTCCTTCACGATATTGCCTATCGAAAGATCCATGTAAGGGCAGGGCACGAGCTCGCCATCGTGGTTTACGGTGTTGATACCCTTCACCGTGATGCAACGGCCAGGTTGTCCGTATG
>Ga0214917_10002774_pt1 | contig 20978 bp, 23 predicted proteins | sample LL_1208_BB_MetaG_FD_177983 | JGI IMG/M metagenome (GOLD analysis project Ga0214917, IMG submission 177983) | Freshwater microbial communities from Lake Lanier, Atlanta, Georgia, United States - LL_1208_BB | ecosystem: Environmental > Aquatic > Freshwater > Lake | place: USA: Georgia | collected...
GAACACCATCAAGCGGGTCGCGCTCGTTGCCGGCATCATCTCGCTCGTCTGCGGCGTCGCAATGTCGTTCGAGTACGGACGCGCCATGAGCTACACCCACGGCCTGCTTCTCGCCATGCTCGGCGTCGCCGGCGCCATCGCGTTCAGCGGCGCCGACATGATGCGCGCTCGCGGCCGCCCGCTGGTGGCCGGCATCATCACAGCCGCCGGCATCCTCTGCCTGATCGGCGAGTACACCACCCACTTCGGCTACACGGTCGGATCTCGCGCCACCGACACCCAGCAAACGATAATGCACAACGCCAACCTCGAAACCCTACGCGAGAACCGCAAGAACGAGCAGGCCAACCTTGACATGTGGCGCAAGCAGCTGATCGAGCTTACCAACGCCAATGCCTGGGCTGCCAGTGTCAAGGCCGATGGACTTCGTTCCGAACTCGCCACGCTTAGCGAGCGCATCGAGGCCGAGCGCGCCGGAAAACGTGGTCGGGCCGCCGGATGTCGCGCCGAATGCGAGCGCCTCCAGAACGAGCGCAATGCCCTGGAGCGCCGCATCGCCATCATCGAGCAGCAGGCCGACCTCACCAAGCGCATCGAAGCCACCCAGCGCATCCTCGACCAGAAGATTGACACGGTCGCGGCCACCGGCTACCGCAGCTCAAAGATCATCAACCAGTCGATCGGCTTCGCCCAGATCAGCACCGGCGAGATTGAGCCTTCCGCCACCGCTGTGGGCTGGACCCAGATCATCCTCGGCGCCGTCATCGCGCTGTTTACGACGTTCCTGGCTCCGCTCCTGCTGCAGATCGCCATGCCCGACCTCGCCGGACGGCAGGATCACACGCAGAGCCAGCCCACCACCGATGCTCGCCACACCGTCATCCGCGAGCGTGATGACCGCATCGACCGCGCTCGTCAGGCGTTCGCCAAATTCGCCGGAGCGCACTGATCGCAGCCGAGCCGCTTGCTGATCAGGTCATCACCAAGATCAACCGCTCCGTCGGCCGCATCAGTTGGGGCGTTCCGATCGTCGTTGCGCTCATCGCGTCGGCGCTGATCCTGGTGGCAATGGCGCCGGCCATCGGCGTGGTCGTGCCCTACGTCAAGATACTGAGCTGGACCGAACTCGCCTACGCCATGGGCGCCTACTACCTGTTCCGCAAAGCGTGATCACCCGCACACCGTCAACCACGAGCAATTCCGCCCGTACCGGTCGCAACTGCACACCATCCGGCAGCCAATCGGAGCGATCGGCGGAATGCCACACGCTATGTTCGCCTTCTGAACCGGCTCAGGGGTCATGTTGATGAGCGTCGAAACCAAGAGCCAGGTCACAAATACCTCCAAGGGAATTAAGCGCGGTCGAGGGCGGCCGTCAGACTACACGCTGGAGCTTGCCCAGGCAATCTGCGCCAGGGTCTCACAGCGCGATCCGCAAACCGGCCGACTGCGCTCGCTCAAAGACGTGTGCGCGATGCCCGACATGCCGGGCGAGACGGCGGTATATAAGTGGCTGGGTAGGCACGAGGAGTTTGCCAAGCTTTACGCGCGCGCGAGGGAAGATCGGGCAGACCTCCTGGCCGAAGAGATCGTTCAGATCTGCGATGAGGAAGAAGACCCTCAGAGGGCGCGCGTGAGAATGGACGCCCGCAAGTGGGTCGCCGCGAAGTGGCACCCGAAACGCTACAGCGACAAGATGATTAACGAGCATACCGGCGCAGACGGCGCGCCCCTAGTCCCCGTGATCAATGTCACAGTCGGCCGCGATCAACCTTAACCTGCACCACAAGCAATCGATCGCGCTCGATACCGAGGCGACCGAAGTGCTGTACGGTGGTGCAGCTGGTGGTGGTAAATCGCATCTCATCCGCGTCGCTGCGGTTATCTGGTGCGCGGCGATCGCGGGGTTGCAGGTCTATCTGTTCCGACGCGTGCGTGAAGATCTGCTGAAGAACCACATGGAAGGGCCGAAAGGGTTTCGCTCCCTCTTGGCGCCATGGGTCACGTGCGGGTTTGTCCGCATCGTCGATGACGAAATTAGGTTCTGGAACGGGTCGCGCGTCTACCTGTGTCACTGCAAGGACGACAAGGACATCTACAAGTACCAGGGCGCCGAGATCCACGTTCTGTTGATTGACGAGCTGACCCACTTCACTGACGCGATGTACAGATTCCTGCGCAACCGCGTGCGCATGGTCGGCATCAATCTGCCGGCAAACTACAAAGGGCGGTTCCCGCGCATCCTCGCCGGCGCCAACCCAGGCAACATCGGTCACCTGTTCGTCAAGCGCGCGTTCGTCGACGGCGCCGAGACCTACGACATTCGCCAAATGTCGCCCGAGGAAGGCGGCATGAAGCGGCAGTTCATTCCGGCGCTGCTTGAGGATAATCCGTCCATGGCGTCGGATGATCCAGGCTACGAAGCGCGGCTGCATGGGCTCGGATCAAAGGCGCTTGTCGAGGCGATGCGGTTTGGGAACTGGGACATCGTCGAAGGCGCATTCTTCGATTGTTGGGATCCGCGCCGGCACGTTGTGCGGCCTTTTCAGGTGCCAGGTGGATGGCTCAAGTTCTGCTCGGCAGACTGGGGCTCTGCGAAGCCGTTTTCGGTCGGGTGGTGGGCGGTGGCGTCGGACCCGATGCAGGTCGAGACGAGAGATGGCGGCAAGGTCACGCTGCCGCGTGGATGCCTGGTGCGATACCGGGAATGGTACGGCGCGAAGGCGCCAAACGAGGGCCTCAAGCTGCATGCAGAGCAGGTTGCCGATGGCATTGTCGAGCGCGAGATCAAGGGCGAGACGACGTACCGCGTACTTGATCCAGCAGCGTTTGCGGAAGATGGCGGAGAAAGCATCGCAATCCGCATGGCCAAACGCGGCATTCGTTGGAAGCCGGCCGACAACGCACGTGTGCAGGGACGCGGCGCAATGGGCGGTTGGGACCAGCTCCGATCGAGACTCGTTGGTGACGATGATGGCAACCCGATGATCGTGACGTTCTCGACGTGTCACGACTCCATTCGCACCATCCCGGCATTGCAGCACGACAACGCAAGACCTGAGGACGTCGACACGGATGGCGAGGATCACGCCGCAGACGAGTGGCGGTATGCGTGCATGTCTAGGCCATGGGTGCGCAGGGTCGATATGACGCCGAAGCTGCCTCGGGATGGTTACTCAAGGCCCGGCGGCACGTCGTCTCGTGATGCGTGGAAGGTTGCCACGTGACAGCGTCGACCGCGCTTACGATCTATGAAGGCGCATCGGTTACGAACAACACGTCGTCCGACGACATCGAGCGCAAACGCAAGCTGTTCCGAGCATTCGAGAACAACAAGACGCGCGAGCAGGACGAGATGCGTCTGTCTCGTCGCTACTACAGCGGGCGGCAGATCACGGACGCCGAGATCGCGAAGCTGGAACGGCGCAAACAGCCGGTCATCTGGGACAACAGGATCTCGCGCAAGATCGACTTTCTGGTTGGCGTTGAGCAACGGATGCGGCGTGATCCGAAGGCCGTCGGCCGAACGCCCAAGGACCAGAAGCCGGCCGACGTCGTGACCGCATCGGTGCGGTTCGTGTGTGATCAAAGCCGCTGGGAAAGCATGGCCAGCGGTGCCGCACACGATGGCCTGGTGTCTGGCATCGGCGTGGTGTGGGTCGGAGCTGGTCGCGCGGCAAATCAAAGCGGCAACGATCCGGTGCTCAAGGACGTGCAGGTTGATCGGTTTTTCTATGATCCCCGGTCCGAGAAGGCGGACTTCAGCGATGCCCGCTACATGGGCATGCACCTGTGGCTCGATGCGGAAGACGTGAAGGCAGAGTACCCCCAACACGCTGAAGAGATCGGCAAGATGATGGACCGCAATGGCGGTCTGACCAAGCTGCGACTTGAAGAGGATCGCGGTCAGCAGTGGGCCGACTTCGAGACGAGCCGCATCCGTGTCGTCGAGATGTACGAGCGCAAGCCGCTGCCAAATGGTGAGGGCTACGGCTGGTACTACTGCAAGTTCACCGGCGGGTTCGTGTTCGAGAGCATGTGGTCGCCGTATCTCGACGAGCACGGCATGCCGGACTGCCCATACGTCGCGTGGTCTCCGTACATCGACGAACGCGGTGACCGTTACGGCATGGTGCGCAACATGCGGCCGATGCAAGACGAAATCAACAAGCGTCGATCGCGGCTGCTGCATCTGACAAACTCGCAGAAGCTGTTTACAAGCGCCGGCACGGTCGATGACATCGACAAGCTGCGTGAGGAGAATGCCAAGCCGGACGGCATCCTTGAGCTTCCGGCCGGCACTCAGTGGGGTAAGGATGTCGGCCCAATCGACCATTCGTTCGAGTTCAGAGGTCATGCCGATCTGCTTGTGCAAGCGCAGTCCTCGCTGGAGAATCTCGGTCCCAATCCTGGCCTGATCGGCAAGGGTGGAGGCGTCGCTGACCAGAGCGGTCGCGCGATCCTCGCGCAGCGCGACAGTGGCATGACCGAGCTGTCACCGGTGTTCGAGCGGCTTCGGGATTGGAAGCTGCGGGTCTATCGCAAGATTTGGGCTCGCGTGCGTCAACTTTGGACCCGCGAGCGCTACATTCGCATTACCGACAACCCCAAGGCGCCCGCGTTTCTGGGGATCAATCAGTACGGCATCGATCCCGCGACCGGCATGGCGACAGCACAGAATGTGCTGAGCGAGATCGACGTTGACATCATCCTCGATGAAGGTCCGGACACCATCGTGATGCAGGAGGAGCTGCTGCAGACGCTGTCGCAGCTTGGCGAGGCTGCAATGGGTCCGATGGGCCGCGTAATGATTGAGCTGAGCCAGGTCAGCAACAAGGACATCCTGCTCGACATCATGGACAAGGCGACGGCGCCCGCACCTGAGGTCATGGCGCTGAAGCAGCGCATGGATGCGCTTGAGGTTGAGCTCAAAGCTGCGACGGTGGCCAAAGCCCATGCAGAAATCGAAGCTAAGCGCGTCGACAGCGCGGTGAAGTTGGCCGGTACGATGATGCCGCCGCAGGCGGTGGCGCAGTCGTTCCCGATCCCATTTGCGGACACGCAGCCACCGCCGCAGGCTGGTGGCCAGCAGATGCTGCAACAAATGCCGCCGGACACGCCGGAGGATGTTCCGCCAATGCCCGACATGCAGGGCATGCCGCAAGAAATGCCCGGTCTGATGCCTGGCGCGGCGGAAGCGCAACCGTTCTAGTCGCAGTGCGTAGGATTCGCCGACCCTAAGCGGCGTTTCGCTGCGCCCGAGCGTTATCGGGCGTTTCGTGACCAGCTACGTCAAAGCGGGGAGCACAGCACATGCCGATCGACAAGGACGCCAATGAGGCGTTGGACAGCGTATTTGCATCCGACCGCGACAGGGGGGCCGATTCCGTCGCTCCCGAGAAAGAGGTGCCGCCGCCTCTTGAGCCCAGGCAGGAAGCTGAAGCTCCGAAGGGGGATCAGCAGCCGACCGAGGGCGACTCGTCGAAGCAATACCGCGATCCCGAGACTGGCAGGTTCGTGCCTCTGACCGAGCTGAAAACTGAGCGTGAAAAGCGCCAGGAAGAAGCTCGCCTGCGTGCCGAAGCGGAGAGGCGAGCGGTCGCGCTCGAAGCTCAGCTTGAAGAGGCACGCAGGTATTGGGCCAACCAACAGCAAACGACTACTACGCAGCAGAAGCAGGCAGCGCCCGAGCCGCCCGATCCTTACGTTGATCCGGAGGGGTATTTCCGGTTCATGGAGGCGCAGCGGCAAGAACGCGAGTTTCACACTCGCGTTCACTTGTCTGAAGAGCTGATGAGGTCGAGGCACAGCGACTACGATGCGGCTGAGGAAGCGTTTCGCCGCGTGGCAGTCAATGATCCCAACCTTGTGCGGCAGCTCGCGTCTCATCCGGTGCCGGCAAAGTTCGCGTACGAACTCGGCAAGCGGATCCTCGCGAACAACCGCATCGGTCCCGATCCGGACGCGTTTGAAAAGCGCATCCGCGAAGAGGAGCGGCAGAAGGTCATCGCCGAGCTGAAGGCTGGCCCGAAAACCACGCAGCGCTTTCCCGGCACGCTTGCCGACTCAATGGCGGCGAGCGAACAGGGCAGCGCGCAATCCGACGAAGCCATGCTGGGCGACGTTTTTTCCTCGACCCGTCGGGTCAGGAAGCGGTCCGGCTGAACATCACGAGATAAAACATGGCAGAGACATCTCTTCTGTCAGGCTTGGACCTGACGAAATGGCGCAAGCAGTTCATCCGCGAGTACATCCGCGACTCGGGGTTCGAGCCTTACATGGGCGACAGCCCGACCGACATCATCCACGTCGTCAATGACCTCAAGACCGACGGCTATACGATCCGCGTTCCGCTGATCGCAAGGTTGCAGAGCAACGGCGTTTCGGGCAACACCCGCTTGTCCGGCAACGAAGAGCGCATGGACCAGTATTACCAGGATATCACTTGGGAGTACTACCGCAACGCCTTAGAGGTCTCGAAGAAGGAGCGCGAGAAATCGGCGGTCGACCTGCTCGAAGCGCGGCGCCCGCTGCTCAAGGAATGGTCGTCCGAGCTGATCAAGTACCAGTGCATCGACACATTCCACACGATGTCGAACGGCCTGACCTACACCGCTGCGGATGCGACGGCCAGGAATGCATTCCTGGCGAACAACTCCGACCGCGTGCTGTTCGGCAAGCTCAAGTCGAACGGCTCAAGCAACGTGATGGCCACCGCGCTCGCAACGCTGGATACGACCGACGACGTTCTGTCGCCCACGATTGGCTCTCTTGCCAAGCGCATGGCAAGGACCGCCAACCCTCACATCCGGCCGTACAAGACCGGCACGCAGGGTCGCGAGTACTACGTCATGTTCTGCCATCCGCTGGCGTTCAAGGCGCTGAAGTCGAACGCGACCATCATCGCCAACAACCAGCATGCTCGCGCTCGCGAAGGCAGTGCCATGGACAGCAACCCGTTGTTTCAGGACGGCGACCTGATCGACGACGGCATCATCTACCGTGAAATCCCGGAGTTCTGGCAGCCGCGTCAGGGGTCAATCACGGCCACCAACGTCAACCCGAACACGCATCTCGTCGGCGCCGGTGCATCGTCGGCTGACGTGGCCGTCAACTTCCTGTGCGGTGCGCAGAGCATCGCAATGGTCAACAAGCAGGCGGCGACCCCGATCACCAAGAAGGAAGACGACTACGCCTTCTTCGACGGCGTCGGCATCGAGATGGCACACGGCTGGTCGAAGCTTCGCTGGAACAACGGCGCCGGCACAAACAAGGACCTCGGCATGGTGACCGTCTACACGGCCATCGTGGCTGACGCATAAGAGGAGGCCACACACATGGCAAACTATCAGACGCAGAAATCTCAGACCTACGCGACTGTCATCGGCCAGGGTGGCGCTCGCGCTCTTGTCTGCGACATGGTTTCGGTTGCCCTTACTACCGCCATGATCGACAACGCGAACGACGAAATCGAACTGCTCTGGGTGCCGGCGGGAGCGGTCATCGTCGGCGCCGAGCTCCGCTGCACCGACGTCGACACGAACGCATCGCCGGCGATCCTGTGGGATGTCGGCGATGACGCGGACGAAGACCGCTTGATCGCTGCGGCAACTGTCGGCCAGACGGCCGCAACCACTAACACGCTGGCCGTGACGGGATTCGGCTATCGATACAACACCGCCACGAAGATCAAGGCGTACGTGAACACGGCGTCGGCAACAGCGGCGACCGGCACGCTGTACTTCCGCATCACGTACTTCGTCGATGCGAACTTCACCCTCACGAACCCGGTCGTCTCGTGAGGTTTGTCTATAGAGGCGAGGCGCCGAACGGCTTCATCGAGCAATACGGCGTCCGCTTCGTTCCTGGCGAGCCTGCAGAAGTCACCGAGGAGGCAGCAGTGCGAAAACTGCTGGGCAATCGGTACTTCTGCAGTGTCGAGGGCGAGGCGGAAGCACCAAAGCGACGCGGTCGCCCACCCAAGGTGAAGGTGGAGCAGGAGGCGGACGACGATGGCAGCGTTCAATAAATTCAACGCGTTTGTCGAGAACCTGGCCGAGAAAACATTCAATCTTCAGACCGACACGCTGCGGATCATGCTGACCAATGCGGCACCGGTGGCAACCAACTCGGTTAGGGCAAACCTGACCGAAATCAGCGCCGGCAACGGATACACAGCGGGCGGCACGGCATGCACCGTGTCGTCGTCTGCGCAGACCAGCGGCACCTACAAGCTGGTTCTCGCCGACGTCGTGTTTACTGCCTCGGGCGGCATCATCGGCCCGTTCAGGTACGCAGTGCTCTACGACGACACGGCCACGAATGACGAGCTGATCGGCTGGTGGGATTACGGGTCCAGCATCCAGCTTGCTGACACCGAGACTTTCACTGTCGACTTCGACGCCGCCGCCGGCGTTCTGACGCTGGCTTGAGGGTGATGCCATGGCAAGCGCAGATGTGATGCGGAAGCGGTTTTGGGATCTGGCCAACGCCAGAGACGGGATCTTGTCTCAATCGAGCGCGCCGCGGCAGGAGCGCGAAGAATTGCAGGCGCAGATTGCCGATTTGGAGCGCCGCATGGCCCCGCTCAATCAGAGGATCAGAGAGATCGAGGCGCCGCTGTACGACATCAATCAGGAGCGCGCGATGTTGGCGCGAGCGCTTGGTGGCGCAACTGGTCCTCGACCCGGAGCCTGACCTGAATGGCCAAGCTCTACAACCTTGCGCGAATGACGACGGCGACGACGGGGACCGGAACCATAACATTGGGTTCGGCTGTCGCTGGGTTTCTGTCGTTTGCCGGCGCCGGTATCCTCGATGGCGAAACGATCACCTACGCCATCAAGGATGGATCCAATTCTGAAATCGGGCGCGGCGTTTTCACGTCATCCGGAACGACGCTGACGCGCAATGTTCTGCGTTCGACCAACTCAAACAATCCAATTTACTTGTCCGGTTCGGCGCAGATTTTCATCTCCGCCGCAGCGGAAGACACCTACGTCCGTCATGGCGAGTGCCGCCTAACCAAAAGCGGCAGCAATCTTCTTTTAAGTCCGCTTGACGGGAACAGGATTCTGATTAACGGAAATGTTCAGGAAATCCCATCGGCCGGGGTGTCGCTGGCGGCGACGGGCCTCACGCCAGGGACGAACTACTACATTTACGCGTTCATGAATTCCGGCACAATGACGCTGGAGGCATCAACTACGGCTCGCGCTACAGACTCATCGACGGCGACGGGCAACCTTGGGATCGAAATCAAAAGCGGCGACGCCACGCGAACCCTGGTCGGGCTTGCCCGCGTTGTCACCGGCCCAGCATGGGCCGACAGCACGACGCAGCGGTTCGTGATCTCTTGGTTCAATCGGCGTGAAATGCATGGCGTCAACGCGATCACATCGAATTTCTCGACAACATCGACAACCTTCGTCGAAGCGATGGCGTCAAACCGCGTGGAATTTTTGTCTTGGGGTGGTGTAGTGACCAAGGCGTCGGTGGTCACGTACAACTTCAACTCAACAACGGCCTATTGCCTGACAAAAACGAGTTTCGACGGCAGCAACGACAGTTTCCCGTTGGCGTCGTATGGAACCAACGGATACCCGTGCACAGTACCGCATGAAGCAGTCCTGAGTGAAGGCTACCACTACGCCACAGCGCTGGTGAGGGTTGATTCTGGCACCGGCACTTGGCAGGGCAACGCGTCATTTTCGCAGACCAACGTCCACGCAATCACGATGGGGTAATCATGACGTTCGGACCATCGTTTGGAGAAGAGCTTGCGCGTTCGGGCCTTGCCGGGCTCCCCCTTGGATGGAGCGATACGGGTCAAATCGTCGGCCGCGCCAATCTGACAGCCGAGCAGCAGGCGACGTTGGACCGCGTCATTGCAGAGCATGTGCCGCTGAACGGGGTCAAGGCCCAGGCGCTCGCTGAGATCGACAGCCGCCACGCCGAGGTAACGCGGCGCTATCTGACACCCGGCGTCGACTACTCACGCAAATTGCGCGAGGCGGAGTACGTCGCCGACACGGAGACGCCCGATCCCGCGCTGTGTCCCATGCTTATGGCCGGCGTCGGCATCACGGTGCCATCGAGCGGCAACGTGCAAGCAGACCTCAAGGCAATTGCAGCCCTGGTCCGGCGCAGGGACGCCGAGACAGCGGCGGCGCTCGCCCCGCTCGACCACGTGCGTCATGCGGCCAAGGCTGCCATCCGCGCCGCAACAACGACGGATGAAATCGAGAGCGTGCTCGCGTCGACCACCTTCCGAGGTCTTTGATGGCTATCGTGCTGCCGTTCGAGCGCGTGACCGAGACCTACTACACACCGTCCCAGGACAGGCTCTATGCCGACGCACCCGTCTATGTGCAGCTGGGCACGCCGACGCCGGCGGGACCTGCGCAACAAAACACCTGGCATCGCGTGGATCTACGCCCGTGGGGCGTTCCGAACGACGCTCGGTTTGCCTTCCTCAACGGCCTGCTCGTGATCACGCACGGGACAAGCCCGCAGATTGCCGATCTGCGTGTGACGTTCCGATCTCCCGACGACATCACGGCGGACCCGACCCGCTACATCGGCCAGTGCATCGAGGCGCATATTGGCGGAGGCCAGCGCACCAACATGAGCGCGATCGTCAAGCTGCTGAACGGGCAGTTTGATTTTGCGTACGCAGCTTCAGGTCCGATCGGGTGGCCAGACTTCGCGTCCTACGCGATCAACCTGTCGCTGGACGGCTACGCAAAATGAGCCCGCCGCTGCTGCCGATCAAAAGACGGCACACTGAGCGCATCGAGACAAGAACGGAATTGGCGTTGCCTCAAGAATTGTCGGAGGCCGTCGCGACGCTCACGGGCCAGATGCTGGAAATGAAGCGGGACATCGCTGATCTCAAGCAGGCGCTCGGCGACTTTTACCGAAGCACCGATAGCAAGGCAGCCTGATGCTTGGCCTCTACTCGCTCGGTGAAGACGCACTTGGCTCCTTGCCGAGTGCAGCCTCTGCATACGCCATTACGATAGATGCCATTACGTTCACGTATTTTGGCAATGACGCTGGCCTGGTTGCAAGACGCCACGTTGCTGTCGCAGCAGGAACCTTCGTAGTCACTGGTCAGAATGCGGCGGTTCGCAGCGCTCGCAAGCTGGTATTTTCTACTGGCGCATTCACAATGTCGGCGCCGAACACCAATGCGCGCGCCGACCGTCGAGTATACGCGTCGCCATTGCCGAGAGGCACCAATGTCCAGTTCGGCTTTGCAGCTCTTGGACAGACGGCTTTTGGCCAGGGCGACGAGACCGACGATCTTACGGTCAGTGCCAGCTTGCAGTCAGCCAGGCTCGCGGCATCTAGGCGTCTCGTCGCATCACCTGCTGCCATTGCAATCGGTGGCCAAGCCGCCGATCTTGTTCGGTTCCTTGGCCTAAGGGCCGGTGGCGTGTCGTTCACGCTGTCCGGCAACCCGGCACGACTTGCGACAACGCGACGCCTGACAGTATCGGCCGGCGTGTTCAGCGAAGTCGGCACTGTCATCGATCTCGCTCGTCGTCGAAGGGGACTGAATGTCCGACCGAGCGGCGGGCAGAAGTTGTTTGTTGGTTCCGGTGGTGGCGCCAAGGGCCTGAGGATCTCTGCATGATGAAGCCGGGCCGCAATTTCATCAATGCCGAACTCCGTTTGACGGCGCACTTCTTTGACGACACCGACACCGACACCAACCCAACCACAGTGGTTTGCAAGGTGCTGAGCCCCAACGGCATCACCTTCACCTACACCTACGGCACAGACACCAACATTGGGCGCGTGAACGTCGGAGACTACTACTGCGACGTCACACCAACAGTCAGTGGCCGGTGGGGCTACCGGTGGGAAGCGACCGGGAACGCCACCACGGTGGCCAGCGAAGGAAACTTCGTTGTCGACTACAGCCCGTTCTACGATGGGTTGTTGCGGGATTACACGCGATGAGCCTGACCAGCACCACATCAGACCTTGCTACAGCCGTGCTTCGGGAAATGAACATCATCGACGCGGTGGAGACGCCGGCAGCGATCGACGCGACATTTGTCACCGACGCATACAATCGGAAATTCGACGAGCTTCAAGATCGAGAGCTTGCCTACTGGGATCGAGCGGAGATTCCAAACTCAATCTTTCTCGTTGTCAGGGATCTTGTGATCAATGAGGTGCGAGGAGCCTACGGCGAGCCGATGGCAGCAGCAGAAAAGGAAGGGCAGGAGATCATTATCCTGAGGCGTCTGCGGCGGCACACGCAGCGTCGGCCGTCCGGCCACAACGTAGTGGCGGATTACTTCTGATGGATTGGACACCGATCTCGCTCGGCCTCCAATCAAATCCAGGTCGGGACGCGCAAGCGGGCGATACTCGCCTGATCAACTGCTATGTCGAAAGCGCCGGCAACGAAGGAAAGACGCAGGCGCCCGTCTATGCGTGCGACGGATATCGAGCCTTTTGCACCCTCGCAGCGGCAGGCGTTTCAGCGCCTCGAGCTGCGCTCGCTTTGTCGGACACGGCGCTGTACGTCGTCGCGGGCACACGCTTGGTGAAGATCAATGCGGCTGGCGTGGAAACAGCCATCGGCGGGACGCTGCCGGCGTCCGGCCTGGTGACGATGGCCCGCAACCGACGCGAGCCAAATGCGCAGATCGGCATCTCGGTCGGTGGTCAGTTCTGGGTCTGCGAGAACGATGTCTTGACGCAAGTCAATCTCGCGCCGCTTGGCAGCACAGCACTCGTTAGCGTGACGGCACTTGACGGGTACTTCGTGTTGTTCTTCGACAACGGCGAGGTGTTCTCGTCCGACATCGATGCGTCGACCATTGATCCTCTGGACTTCACCAAGGCCGAAAGTTCGCCCGATGGTGGGGTCGTGTCGAAGTCGCGAGGTCGCGAGCTGGTGCTGTTCGGATCGGCATCGACCGAATGGTACACCAACGCTGGTGGGGCAAACTTTCCGTTCGAGCGGACGAGTACGAGCGGCTTTGGTTGCTATGCCGCCGGTAGTGCAGTCAACGTTCTTCACATCGGACAGACCGTCGTCGACACGATCGCATTCGCGGCAACCGACGCGCTTGGAGCTTATGCAGGGATCTGCATCCTGGATGGGTACGGCGCAACCAAGATCAGCACGCCGGAGGTCGACAGATCGATCGCGTCAGAGCCCGATCGCAGCGCGATCAAGGCGTTCTGCTATTCGCGTGATGGGCACACGTTCTACACGGTGTCGACGTCTACGGCGACATGGTCCTACGACCATGCAACTGGCCTGTGGCATGAGAGACAGTCATCCGGCGCCACGACATGGAACGCTGCAATCGCCGTCACGTTCGGGTCCAAAATCATCGTCGGGCACCGCACGCTGGCCAAACTGTTCGAGATTGCCGGCGGGCTGTTTGCCGCCAATGCCGACAGCGTGCTGACCTTAAAGCACGCGAACGACGTCGAGGTGGGCTGGAACGCCACCAGGACCGCCGCGATTGGTGGGGTTGGCCAGACCGACACGCAGGTTCGGTTCAATCGCCTGGGGCAGTCGCGGGAGGATGGCAAGCAATTCGAAGTGTCCATATCAAATGCAGTGATGGAGGACGGCGTCGGCAACGACATGGTCGTTCGTCCGCCGATTGTGCACGCCTACCCCAAGCCGGTGCGGTTCTTTGCAGTGCGGATCGACATCGTTTCTGGCGCATCTCGCACTGACCGCCAAAAAGGCATTCTCGGCATGTCGACGTTGCATCGGGTGATGGCCTGATGGCAACGCAGGGTCTTCCCTCGGAGCAGGAGCCGGTTGTTGACCGGTTCAGGCGGTGGAACCCGGTCTGGTATCGCTGGATCAAGCCGCTTCTTGAGCAGGTGCGGACCACTGCCAAAGACGTCAACCAGGCAAACGTGTCGATCACGGAGATCCGGCAGGTGACTGACGGGCTTGGCGCCCGCTGGGGGATCGCCGTCAACGTCGACAACAAGGTAGTGGGCCTGGTGCGCCTTGACGGCGACGTCACGCAGTCGACCTTCACGGTGCTCGCTGACAAATTCATCGTGCGGCATCCAACAACAACGACCGACATTCAGGCGTTTATCGTTGGGCAAGTCAACGGCGTGTCGACAGTCGGAATCAACGGGAACCTGATTGTCGATAATTCCATCCTGGCGCGGCACATCGGCGTCGACAGCCTGTCCGCGATCACTGCAGACGTCGGCGAGCTGGAAGCTGGCATCATTCGTTCGGCAAACGGGAAGATGATCATCAATCTCGACAACGGGTTCTTGAGGATCACGGCTTGATGGGCATCGATCTCTACGCCAACTCGTCTGTCTGCGCTGTCTTCGAGAACACCGCAGGCGACGCGCCGATTTCGAGCCCGCTGGCGCACCTCGACAAACTCAAGTTCCATTCGAGTCTCGACTATGTCGAGTTCGACCAAAAGGTAACCGGATCTGTCACGCTGCCGGCACGCACCTACGGATCTGTCGGGACCGCCCTGTACCCGATCCTTGCTCACGGCAGGAGCGCCGCGCCGCTGGTGACGGGCATTTGCACCATCCTGGGCAACGAAATCCCGCTGGCCGGGTTCACGCCGATCCAGACAGCGATCGCGGGGCAGTTTCGTCGCGCGATCTTCGTGTCGAGTGACGCGACGTATGTCTATCTAGGAGAATCGTACTTGGCTCGCGGGCCTGCATCGGCGGCAATCGAGTTTGCATCTGTGCTCGTGAGCTACACCGTCTACTTGTCTCGACGCACGATGCCGTACGCGGCTCCTGTCTATGCGGCGGACATGCTCAATCTTAGTGCGGCACAGGCCATCATGGGGCGTGGTCGGTTCGATGCGTCAAAGAAGTACTTTCGTGCCGACTCGACGGGAGCCCTAATGGCGGACAAAGGCCGCACCGGCTCGCTCTATGTGGCGGGCGCCGGTGTGGCACCGTTCTACAACGCGCCGCAGTGGGGCTACAAATGCGGCTCCTACGAGTTCAATGCCGCAGCAAATGCGGGCGCCGGGTTTGTCCCTGGCACACCAACGCGCATTGACGCCTGATGCCCTTCGAGATGATGCCGGGCCGGTTCGTGCTGACCGACACGGACGGCAGAGTTGCATTCGACACAAATTACAGGTCGTTGCATCAGCTCGGGTATTTCTCGGGATCGTTTGTCATACCGCAGCGCAGCTGCATCGGTACCGAGCTCGATGTGGCGGCGACCTATTCTATCGGGTCTGTTTCGCCGTTCGCGAACATGCTGATGGGGTCGTTCTACGTCACCAGAATTGGCACCTTTCCAACCGGGGTTTTCGAGGTGGTGCCGCTTGGTGTGTGGCTTCCGGTCGGGGGAACCGTTGATCTGACGCTCGGTCGAGGGCAGACGTTCCTGACGTCGGGTGTTGTCCAGACCGGTGGAGCGGACGGCTCCGATCTTGTCGGCGTTCAGCAGCTTACATTTGAAATCATCGGCTCCTCCGTCGTGGCGACAGAGCGAGCAAAGTACGTGCTGACCCGGACGGCCGGGCTTCAGCAGACCACGTTCGGCGGTTCGGCGTCTTATCAAATCGACTACCACGTCTTCGCAATGGCGTGCGACCTTTGAGGTAAACGGCAATGTCACTTCTCGGACTGTTCGACGGCTCGAACGCAAGGCGAGCTGCGGGATACGCAACAGGCGCAGCCAACAACGAGCTGACGACCGGCTACAACAATGCATTCGGCACCCTGGCTCGCTCGCGCAACGATCAGCTTGCGGCGCTCAAATCTGGCTACTCGCACGCAATGGACGCGATGAACCAGGGCGAGGCCACATCGGCCGGCTATCTCAACAAAGGCTACGACACAGCACGCGGAGACGTTGGCGCCGGCTACGACTCAGCCAAGACCAACGTCACCGACTATTACAATCGCTCTCAAAATTTGCTGAACCCGTACATTCAACGAGGCAGCACGCTGTCCGACCTGTACTCGACAGCGCTCGGCGGCAAAGGCGCCGATGCTCAGCGCCAGTTCTACAGCGATTACGCGTCGAATGATCCATACCGCGAGTTCAGAGACGAGCAGGCCAACCGCGCCATCATGGCGTCGATGAATGCGCGTGGGCAGTCAAACTCTGGTCGCGCCAACCTTGCTGTGTCTCGCGCCAGCATGGAGCGCGGCAGCCAGGATCTGCAGCAGTATCTTGATCGGCTTGACCGGGCCGGACAACAGGGCGGGCAGTACGCCACGACGCTGGCGGGGCTGGCATCTCAGACGGGGCAGACGATGGGCAATCTTGAGGCTCGCAGGGGCGAGACGCTCGGCAACATCGAAACGTCGCGCGGCGGCGCCTTGGCACAGAACACCGGCAACTATGCCACGCAGCGCGGTCAGTACGGCTACAAGTTCGGTGCCGATCAGGCTGCGGCACACCAAGGCTACGGTCAAAGCCAGGCCGCCCTCGATTATCAGGTCGGTCAAGGTCGCGCCGGCAATCACATCGGGTATGGAAACGCCGTGGCTGCAGCGAACACCGGTGCTGCTAACAACCTGATCGGGTTAGGAAGCGCGCTCATCAGTGGCTTCACGCCGGGCAAAAGTGGCATCAGCCCGGTTGGCAATCTGGTTCGCACCTTTTACGGGAACGCAATCTGATGAACCAGTTTGCCTATCCGCGCATCGATCCCAACGCCTACTTAGGTCAGGTCGATTTCTCTCCGCTGCTCCGAGTGATCTCGGGGTATCGCGACGCGGTCGACAACGCGGAAGACTACAGAACGCGCCAGCGTGTTGGCGCCGCGCTTGCCGACAACGATTTTGGCGCAGCTCGCCAAGCGGGTGCCGCGGGCGGCATGGACCCCGGATCGCTTCTTGCGCTCGGTCAGCGCCAGATGGAGGACGAGCGTCGTCGTCAGCAAGACGAGACGTGGCAGCGCATGAAGGGCAACGCCTCGATGTTCTCAGGCTTCGGCCCAATGGGATCGGTCGTGCAGCAGTTGCCTGCCGATCTAGGGCTGCCGGCCTTGATGGATCTCTACAAAAGCCAGGCGCAAAATGAGCTGCTCCGCGCACAGACGCAGCACTATCGGTCCAAAGCCCAAGCAACGCAGCCGGCTGAGGACCCCAACCTAAAGTTCCTTCGCGCTGCTCAAGCCGCCGGCATCAGGCCGAACAGTGAACCCCAGGATGGCGATGGATCCGCAATCCCAACAGCGCCATATCCCTCTGATCAACGACAAGAGCAGGCGCCGCCGCAGATCGCGCCCACACCTCAACGACAAGAGCAGGCGCCGCCGCAGATCGCGCCCACACCTTCCGGGCTAGATCGAGCTGCCGCAACGCGTGGCAATCGCTCGTGGCGCGATGTCCTAAAAGGAAAGGGGGCGGAGGACGGCGGCGCGTCTCCCGACGTCAGCGTGAGTGGCCAGCTCATCCCAGACCAAGCGGCGGTTGATCCGGGCCGTTTGCCGGATCCGGGCTCCGAAAGGAGAACGTCGTTGCGCGGTCAAACGCGAGCACAAACGGATGCTGCGCTTTTTCCCGATCGATACAACGCGGACCTCGTCTCTGAGCAAGAAAAGCTGATGGGCATCACACCCCAGCAGAAACTGACGAACATGAAGATCCAGTATCTTTCGCAGGGCCGCAACCCCCCTATCGGCTACGAATGGCGGCTTGATCCGCAAGGGAATCTTTTTGCCAAGAAGATCGCCGAGCCTGGGACACGCAAAGGTGACGTGTCTCCAGAGACTGTGTCGCTGGCCATCGATAAAATTGACAGCGCCATGAAGGTTCTTGGGGGCACGTTGAACAGAGACGGATCTCCACGAGGCGACGGGCCTTGGCGGGTCAGCAAGATCGCGTCTGACCTTACGGGCGGCTACATGTTCCCCGATCTGTATCAAGCGTTGCAGACTGGGCATTACGCCGCAATGCAAGCGCTCTATGCTCAGTCCGGCAAATCTTTTTCAAAGGCCGAAATGGAAAACGACTTGAAGCTGTTCAAGCCGCTGCCGACTGATACTGAAGAGATGAGTCTATTCAAACTTCAAAGCGTCAAAAGGCTGCTGCTGTCTCTCGATGCCGCCCGATCCGCAAACCTTCCCCCTGAACGGCTTCGTGAAGTGTACAAGTCGGCCATTTCCCGCTCTGTCGAGGCGTTTGACCGCCGTTCTGGGCAAACATCGAACGCAGCGCCATCGTCGCCTCAAGTTGCGCCAGATCGCCAGCGCGATCGTTTGAACGCAAAATACGGCCTGGAGTGATGACCATTGGCTGACCTTGACCGCATCCACCGCAACATCAAACGCATGGTCGACCAGGGCGCTCCCGAGGCGGACGTTGACGAATACGTGAAGACCGAAGGCGTAACTCCCGGCATGCTTCGCGCCTACAAAGCACAATCGTTCCATGAGTTTGACAGGGCGCGCTCGGAAATGAACCCCGAGCACTACGGCATGTCGCCCGAACAGATCCGGCTTTACGAAGGCCGTCGCGCGTCGGACCGCGCCGTCGCGGACAAAATGGGCAACACAGTGTTCGGTCGCATTGCGGAATCGACCGGCGTTGGTGGTCGTCCGAGCACATGGGCAGCGGACTCAAGGTTGCTGCTCGATTCTGTCGGGCTCGGCTTTCGCGGCGAGATCAGTGCTCTTGGCAGCACGCTCTACGACGTGGCAACTGGTGCCCATTCGCGAGGCGACAAATCGTTTGGTCAGCGGTTCGGCATGTACCAGGGTGTAGAGGATGCGCTCGATCGCCGCGCTCGCGAAGAGTCGTCTTCAGAAGGTGCTGCCAAATCGTTCCTGGCACCGTTCGGCATCACGGTTGCGAAGGCGCCAGCCGCAGCAGCTGGCGCAATGCAGCAAGCCGTTGGTGTTCTTCCAAGTCTTGCGCAGTTCGGCCGCGAGTTCATTAAGCAGTCGCCGACAATCGCCAAGACGGGCGCCATCTATGGCGGCATCAACGCGGCAGGCACCGCGGAGGGCGACGTTCTTGACCGCGCGGCTGCGGCTCCTGGTGGTGCTACCGAAGGCGCTCTGCTGGCGCTTGGCCTTGGTGGTGGCCTTGGTGGCATCATGGCGGCGCGCGCTGGCAGGAAGGCCGCCAAGGTTGAAGAAGCGTCCGGCCGCGCTGCGCAGGCGCAAGAGCTGGAGCAAGCCGGCCTTCCTGTGTTTGGTCCCGCCATTACCGACAGCGGCGCCGCGTCTCGCATGGCACAGACGGCAACCTCAAACATCGCAGGAGGTCCGCTCAAGGACCGTGTCGCCGACGTCTCGAATGCAACTCTTGCTCAAGCCCAAGGCAAGCTGCGCCAGGTCACCGGCGATTTGCCGCCGAACGATCTTGGCATCCAGGTCCAGGACACGTTGCGCCGGAACATTCGGCACCACAGCCGGTCGCCTGAAGAAGTGCGAACGATGCCGAATGAGCAGGTCGAGCAGTTCAGCGGGCCGGTCAACAACATGGGGTTCGGTCCGCCGCGTCCGCGAGTCGAGCCTGAGCAGCCACGCATGATCGATCCGGTGCAGCCTGACTATGCGCGGTTCCGCCCCGAGGATGAGTTCGTGCGCGGCCTCAAGCCGGAGCCGAAGTATCCCACATTTGAAGAGACGCCGATCCCGCCTCGGGTCGACGCCATGCACCAGGAGTACCGCTCGGTCGCCGACGGCTTGGCTCGGCAGAGAGCGGCAGTCGATCTGTCGTATCGAAACTTGACGCAGGCCGTCGATCAAGCTCACGGCGAGGCGCTGGCTCGCGCGTTACCGGAGCAGGTAATTGCACAGCGCAACCAGCTTCAGGGTGAAGTGTCACGTCTGAGCAACGAGATCAACGCAGTCCTGGGGACGCCATCTCCGCTTGGGCAAGCTGCAGGCGCGGCATCCGACCAGACAGCAGACATGGCACGGCGCATTCGGGTTGCGCAGTTGACATCCGAGCGCGATGCGGCTTTCGCCAAGCTCAACGATCTGAAGTCTCGCTACGACTTCGATTTGCCGGCAAAGCTGCGACGCGCATTTGAAACGGGCCAATGGGATCAGGCTGCGATGAGCGCCATGCATCCCAAAGATGCCGCCGCCGTCAGTGCGCTGCACCGACAGGCGCTCGAAGCCAAGGGCAACCTCGCCCGCTTAACGTCGGATGCTGCCGCAGCTGAGGAAACCGCTCGGATCTCACAGCGTGCCGCAACAGATGCGCAGACCAGATCATGGCGAGATGCTGTCTCGGCCGAACGCGATCGAGCGCAGCGCGTCTACGAAGAGTCCCTGTCTCGGGCACAGCAGCAGGCGGCACGGTCCCGCGCCGAAAGCGAAGCGGCTCGCGAAACCGATCGCCTGCGCATGTCCGAACAAGAGCGCGTTCGGCAAATCAACGAGGCGCGGCAGGCTGAGGCAGAGCGCGTGTGGTCCGAACAGCTTCAGTCCGGCAGTGGGTTTGTCGCGGGCCGCACCAGGGAAAGTTATCCGACGGAATTCAACGCCGCCTACACGCGCATCGAGCGCGAGCTTCCCGGCGAGCGGTTCAATCCTTTCTGGGTAAAACCCGGCCAGGAACCGTCGGCGATGTCCCGCTTCATGGGTGAGCTGCTCGACAGTGGTGCCGGCACGCTGCACCTGAGCGGCGCGCGGCGTGGCATCTACGACGAGCGCGGCGGCATCCGCCCTGATCTCATCGAATACATGAGGCCGCGCCTGGGCAATGAGGCGACGGCTGCAATTCAGCGCCTCAGCGATGCGGCTGCCAACCGGCAAGGCATTTCGCCAGAAGGGTTCCGCGACATTCGCACGCAGATTGGCAAGGCGATTGGCGAGGCGCGAGATACCGGTGCCGACGCTGCGCTTCTCAAGCGCATGTACGCAGCAATGTCCGACGACATGTATGCGTCGCTTGAGCGGCAGGGGCGCGGTCGGCAGTTCAAAGCGGGCAATGCGGACTACACCGTAGACCCTGCCGGCGGCACGGCGCGTGATGGGCGCCCAGCTCAGAGCACGTACTAC
>Ga0214917_10002775_pt1 | contig 20977 bp, 20 predicted proteins | sample LL_1208_BB_MetaG_FD_177983 | JGI IMG/M metagenome (GOLD analysis project Ga0214917, IMG submission 177983) | Freshwater microbial communities from Lake Lanier, Atlanta, Georgia, United States - LL_1208_BB | ecosystem: Environmental > Aquatic > Freshwater > Lake | place: USA: Georgia | collected...
TCACCAAAGTACGCGCGACGGCACGCTGATCGTGACTGTCGGAGAAATAGAACGCCGATTGCCGCTGCGCATCGAACCGCGCGAAATAACCCGTCGGCTGTCGGTATTCGAGCTCGAAGCCCGCCTGCAGCCGTGGCGCGTGCGCCTGATCGCGCCCGGAGAGATCTCGTGCGCCATTGCGATATTCCAAAAATCGCGCGCGCAACACACCGAGCGTCGTGCCGACCGTCCAACGCTCATTGAGCGCCACGCGCAGCGTACCCTCCAACCCGACGTTCGCACCGCGCGCTGCGTTATCGGTCAAATAAATGAAACTGAGCGGATCACCCGGATCGACTTGGACGGAGGTTGACACTTGTTGTCGTGCGCGGCGCATGTGGAACAACGCAACTTCTGCGCGCCACGCGCGCGACGGATCGAAAGACTTCCAACCGAGTTCGACAGAATTCAATAATTCCGCATCGAAGCGGCGTTTCGCTGCAGGAACAACCGCGCCGATGTTGAATCCCCCGCCTTTGTAGCCGCGGGCGACGGCCAAATAAAAGCGCTCGCTCGCGACCGGCGCATACGACATCGACAAGTTGCCGCCGTGCATCGTCTCGGAGGGCGCGACCGCCGTGCCGTCGCTGTCGTCGTAACGCGTCGAGCGCCGTTCGATGCGGCCGCCGCCTTGCAAAGTCCAGCGCGTGGCGAACGTCCATTGCACATCGGTGTAGGCGGCCGTGGTGTCGGCACGATAGCGACTCGTCAACGCGCGATAGATGTCGCCATCGTACAAATCGAGTTGATCGTTCGACTCGGTCATTCGCAAGGCATAAACACCGCCCAACCAACGCAACGAATCGTCGCGCTGCGCTAGCCAGCGCAGATCCTGCGACGTCGTGCGGTGACGACGGAAAAAGCGCGACGTGAAATCGTAACTGCGGTCGTGGCCCCAATCACCGTCGAAGGAATAAACGATATCGGCGTCGGTCACCGCCGTGGTGCTGCGCAGATCGAACCGCTCGCCTGCACGATCCACGGTCACCGATAAGCCACGCGAACGTTGCCGATCGCGACCCGGCTTGTCGGATTGCGTGACGCGCGAGTTGTCGATCGAAAACGCATCGAAACCGTTGTTTTGCTCGACCCACAAACTCGCGACGTCGATGCGCCAACGCTCCGCCGGCAAATAACGCCAACGCCCGCGCAAGGTCGTCTCGTCGAGTCCGTTGGTGTCGCTACGATGTAGGAACGCGTTGTCGCGAAACCCGTCGCTGCGAAATTTTTGTGCGACGACCCGCCAGTCAGCGCCGTCACTCGCCACGAGACCGAACCCGCGCGTGCTCGCGGCACCGCCGTCGACTTGCAGGCGCATCGTCGGCGCCGCATCGGGCGCCGCATCGGGCGCCGCGGTGACGACGTTGAGCAAACCGGCGAGCGCGTTCGCACCTAGCGTCGTACCCTGCGGCCCGCGCAGCACTTCGACTTGTGCGACGTCGATCAACGTCGCCGGCATCCCGATTCCCGAGAAATCCATGCCGTCGATCAAAAATCCCACCGATGGATTCGGGGCACCTTGCCATTGATCGGTCTCGCCGATGCCGCGCAATTGGAAATATCGCGGCCGCGAGGTACCGGACGCCCAATTCAGGTTCGGCACGAGCGCCAACACGTCTTGCAGATGCTGAACGCCCGCCTGCCGTAAAGTTTTTGCATCGAGCACGGTCGTGCTCGCGGTGACATCGAGATCGGCGCTGCGACGCAACGATGCAGTGACAACCACTTCCTGCAGCGCCTCTTCGCGAGAGGTTTGCAGATCGGCAGCGCGCGCGACAGCAGCCGCGCCAGCGAACACCACGAACAAAGAAATAAGATGGAATCGACGACTCACCTACTCCCTCCGCCGGTACTAACCGGATCAGGTTCTACGGGTTCGCTGCCCCATGCAGCGTCTCAGGCCGGTCGGCCACCCCAAGGTTGAGCGCGGATTCTCCCACCGAATCGGGTAATTGCAAGGCTCGTGTACAATCCGGCTCGCCATGGCCCGCTCGATCCGCGTGTTTCAAGTCGATGCTTTCTCGCGCCACTTGTTCACCGGCAACCCCGCCGGCGTGGTGCTCGGCGCCGAAGCGCTCACCGACCACGAAATGCTCGCGATCGCTCGCGAACTCAACAATGGCGACACGGCGTTCGTGCTGCCCGCCGACGGGCCCGATCACGACGTACGCGTGCGCTTCTTCACGCCGCGCACCGAATCGGGGTTCGTGGGTCACGCGACCGTGGCCACGCAATACGTGTTGTCGCGCGAACCCGGGCGCCCAAAGAATTCCCGCCAACGACAAAAGGCGGGCGTCGTCGACGTCGAGATTCGTGGCGAGGGCGACGATCGACGCGTCGCGATCCGCCAGTCGACGCCACCGCTCGGCCGCGAACTGAACGAGCGCGAGCGTCTCGCGGTACTCGACGCCCTTGCGCTCTCGAGCGCTGATCTCGATCCACGCTGCCCGATGGGTATCGTCGGCGGCGCAGGTAATCGGTTGTTGATCGGCGTGCGCGGCCCCGGTCAATTACGACAAATGAAGCCCGACATGAATCGGCTCAACACGCTCTCCGCGCAGCTCGGCGTGTCGGGGCATTTCGTGTTCACCCTCGATGCGCAAATCGAGGGTTGCCTCACCCTGTCGCGGATGTTTTGTCCCGCGATCGGAATTCCGGAAGATCCGGTCAGCGGCAACGCCCACGGTTTGCTCGGGGCTTTTTTACTGCACCACGGCTTACTGCGTCGCGAGGGCGATCGCGCCGTATTTTCCGGCGCCCAGGGGCAATTCATGAACCGCTCGGGACGAGTGGATGTCGAACTCGAATTCGGCGACGACGGACTCGCGGGCGTGTGGATCGTCGGGAGTGCGGTGATGGTGTTCGAGACGACGATCACGCTGCCTTGATACGCGCGCGCAAATCGAGCAAGTGCACGATCAGCGCGAGCGTCAAGCAGACCGCCACCGCCTCCCGCTCACCCTCGAGCGCGAACCCCACCGCGGCCATCAACGCCCCGCCCGAGGCCAAGTTCCAAAGAATTTCCGCCGGTCGCAGTCGCGATCGACCACTGCGCCAGCGCCAATAAAACCACACGGCCTCGAGCCCCACGAAAGCGACGAGCCACAACACGGTCCGCCCGTCGAACCAATCGAGCATGGATGGCATTACACCGTGCGCGGTCAGGTCGGCGCGAGACCCAGCAAATGGGCGAGATCTTTGAAAAAGACGCGTACATGGGCGAGGGGCTGTGCGCGCACCAATTTCTTGTGCATGTACGCCTGCCACGTCAGCCGCTGCACGTCCGGGTCCCGACACATTTTGACGAATCGCTCGCGCCGCGCGTCGTTGACGTACCAAAAACGCTGTAGCAGGCCGAGCACCCAAAACACCCGACCGTGATCAGCGAGGAAGCGGCGACGCGCCGCGCGCAACGTCGCGGGATTGCCGGTATGCAAAAAATCGTCGAGCGCATCGGCACACATGCGCCCCGCGGCCATCGCGTAATAAATGCCTTCGCCCGAGGCCGGCGCCACGACGCCCGCCGCATCGCCCGTCACCAACACGTCACGGCCATCGTCCCAGCGCCGACGCGGTCGCAGCGGAATCGGCGCGCCCTCTCGGCGCAGCACTTCCATACCCTCCAGCCCTGAGGCGCGACGCAAGGCAGTCACGGCGTTACGAATCGAGAAGCCGCGACGCGCCGTGCCGGCACCCGCGCTGATGGTCTCACCGTGCGGAAAAATCCACGCGTAGAAATCCGGCGACAACTCACCACGGTAGTACACGTCGCACCGCGCACCGTCGTATCCGGCTTGCAACCCTTGCGGCGCACGGAGGATTTCGTGATACGCATACACGAACGGTACGTCGTCTTTGCTCGACAGACACTGCCGTGCAACTTCGGAGCGCGCACCGTCGGCGCCGAGCACCGCGCGCGCACGCACGCTGCGCACCGCCCCACCCTCATCGTGCGCTTCGAAATGTACGATCGCCTCATCCTCGGCATCGCGCGACAAGCGGATGAAGTTGCCGTTACAACGCGTCGCACCGCCCTGCTGCGCACGCTCGCGCAACCATTCGTCGAATACCTCACGATCGACCATGCCGACGAAGCCACCGTCGATCGGCATGTCGACGGCGCGATCGCTCGGCGAAATCATGCGTGCCGAAGAAATCTTGGCGACCAGCAAATGATCGGGAATCGCGAACTCTTCGATCAAGCGTGGCGGAATAGCGCCGCCGCAAGGCTTGATACGACCGGCGCGATCGAGCAACAACACGCTCCAACCTTTGCGCGCAAGATCGTCAGCAGCCGTGGCCCCCGAAGGCCCACCGCCGACTACCACGACATCGTATTGATCGGTGAGTCGCACGATGACTACTCCCCGCGACCCTCAGGCCGCGTAAGCCGGAACGTCGCCGTCGTCGTCGGAACCCGATTCGAGTTGCGACAGACGCACGGCAAACACGGTGGCGAGCACGAATAACAGCGCTTCGCCGACGAACACCAAACCGTACGCAATGGGCACCGAACCGAATAAGGCGCGACCCAAATCAACGGCTGCGGTCGACAGAATTCCGCCCAACCCGAACGCAACCGCCTGTGCGGCACCCCACAAACCCATGCGCATTCCTTCGCGCTCGCCGCGCCCGCGACCGACCAAGCCCATCATCGAACCGATCGCAGCGACGGCGTAGGCGCCGTTCGCAAGGCCGAGTGCGAACACCACCGGCTTCAATAAATTGGCGGGATGCAAAAATCCGATGACGGCGAGTGTCACCAAGGCGAACGCCGAGGCGATGCAACCGAACAAGGTCCACACTCGCAACGAACCGATGCGGGCGGTCGCGCGATTGGTGCAAAGAATCGCCACCACGAACATACCGAGCAACACGCCGGAGTTTTGCGTACCGGAGAGTTGTGTCGTTTGACCGGGTGTCAGACCGAATATGGCACCGGCGAAAGGCTCTAAGATCAAATCTTGTGCGCTGTACGCGAGCATCGACACGAAGATGAAACTCGTCAGGCGTCGTGAATGCGGCTCCGCCCACACTTCGCGTAACGCCGCGCGAAAATCTTGTTGCGCGTGTTCGGCCGTCGCGATGCCCTGTTCCGCCGCATTCGACGGCATCGCTTCGTGCCGTGATTCGACGCCCCAACTGGCCAATAGCGTGACACCCAGAGCCGCGATGGCGATGCCCGCGGTCGTTGCGATCAGGCGCGGCAAAGAAAACGGATCGAGCAGACGCCCCGCGATCACGCTCGTGACGATGAAGCCCGCAATCATCATCAACCAAGTCACCGTCGCCGCAGCCGCCAGACGCGGCGGCGCGACGGACTTCGACATCAACACCAATAGAGCCGTGCCCGCCGCACCCACACCGAAGCCGATGACGACGAACGCCAGTACCGCGAGTGCGACACCCAACCAAAGATTCGACACCATCAGCATGGTCGCGGTCGATGCGAGCACGCCGCCCAAACCCAAAACGGCGACACCGCCGATGATCCACGGCGTGCGCCGACCGCCGAGATCGGAGCTGTAACCGAATCGAGGACGCACGACTTGGACGAAATAATGCAGCGCAACCAATAAGCCCGGCAGAATCGCCGGCAGCGCGAGCTCGACGACGATCACGCGGTTGAGCGTGGAGGTGGTGATCACGACCAGCGAGCCGATCGCCGCTTGTACGAGTCCGAGCCTCAAGATCCCCAGCCAACCGAGCGTGCGGTTCATACGATCACCTGCGCGGAGAGATAAAAACTACGCACCGCCAGCGCACTGACCAACATGCCGAGCACATACAGCGGCACGCCGACCGCGTTGTACCAAACATCACGCTCGACGGGACGTGCGAGAAAGCGTCGCATCAATACGAACTGCGCCAATAACAACGCCGTGATCACCGCGGCGTGTACGGGTCGATCCCACTCGATCAGTAGCGCGATCACGGCGACTTGCGCCACAGACATCACGACGCAGGCGAGTAAGCCGGCGCGCTCGATGCCGAGTTGCACCGGTAACGACGCGACACCCATGCGACGATCGCCCTGCACGGACTTGAAATCGTTGAGCGTCATGATGCCGTGCGCTCCGAAACTGTAGAGCGCAGCGAGCGCGAGTAAGCGCAGATCCGGTGCCGCACCGGTCATAACCAACACCGCGGTGATCCACGGCAAACCTTCGTACGCGAGCGCCACGGCCGAGTTGCCGAGCCAGCCGTTACGTTTCAAGCGCAACGGCGGTGCGCTATACGCCCACGCGAGCGCGAGTCCGATCGCCGCCGCGCCAAACACCCAAATGCCGAGCGCGTAGGCGAGCAACAACGACACGCCGGTCCACCAGACTGCGATGTAAAGACCCCAACGACCGGGCATACGGCCCGAGGGAATCGGTCGCTGTGGTTCGTTGATGGCGTCGACGTGGCGATCGAACCAATCGTTGGCTGCTTGGCTGGTGCCGCAAACCATCGGCCCGGCGAGAATCAATCCGAGCACGATGAAGGGCCAATGACCGGCCGGATCGACACCACTCGAAACGATGCCGCACAGAAACGCCCACATGGGCGGAAACCACGTGACGGGCTTCAAAAGCTCCAGCATCGCCGGCCAAGCGGGACGCCGCTGGATCACTAGGCCGTATGCCGGGCGTGCCATGGACCGAAAATATCCATGACACCTTGATATGTCAATTTAAGTTTACAAAGGCGCCGTCAGCGGCGTCGACTACCCTTACCGCGACCCTTGGGCGGCACCACCTCGAGCTCTTCGTCCCCGTCCCCGGCTTCGAGGTCGCCCAGGCCGTGACGCCGCAACTTTACGTACAGCGACTGACGCGACAATCCCAGCATTTCGGCCGCGGAGGCGCGATTGTCGCGCGTCAGTTCGAGTGCCGCCTCGATGCACAGCCGCTCGATCACATCGGTGGTCTCGCGCACCAATTCCTTCAAAGAAACCCGGCCGACGAGTTCGGTCAACTGCTCGACCGAGCGCGGCAGTTCGCGCGCGTTGCGCGCCTCACCCGCCGAACTGCGCCGCCGTTCGACGTTGCGGATCGCAAAACCGATACCCGTTTCACCACGCTCGGGGAGCGACACCGCCGAAATTTCCACCTCGGCCTGCGAGCCGTACTCGCCGCGCAACGAGGTCGCGAACATGCGCACGCTGCCGTGCTGCCGCAGGTTCGCCACGAGCACACCGAGATCGACGCCGGGGCGTCCGAGCCAGCGATCGAGCGACTCGTTGCGCACCAAGTCTTCGGTCGCGATCTGCACCAAGTCGAGGAACGCACGATTCGCGGTTTGGATCCGTCCGTCGGCGTCGGTCACCACTAGTCCGTCCGGTAAACGCTGGAACACGTCGGCCAAACGCGCACCGCTCGAGCGCGCATCGACGGCGATTGCGGCACCGAGCGGCGCCATGCGCACCAAAATGTTGGAAACGTTTTCCTGCCTGAACAACACGCCGACGAGCACGCATTCACGCTGACGATCCGCGAGTCGCACCCGCAATTCTTCGGCGCGGCCCGCGGTCCGCAGTACCGACATCCAATCACCGACCAGCCGCGCACCGCTTGCATCGAAACTCTCGGCAAAACTGCGGCCGACGAGTTTGCGCGACGCATCGCCCAATAATTTCGCCGCCGCCGGATTCGCTTCCACTATTTTTTGGGTTGCGGCATCGACGATCAGCACCGCTTCCGTGACCGACTGCAACAACAAGCGATAACGCGTTTCGGCAACCCGCAGCCGCGAGTAGTCGCGCTCCAGCGATTGTTCCGCCTCGACCAATCGTTGTTGCAACGCAGCGACGGCGCGTAAATCGCGGCCTGCGGCCAAAAATCGACCGGTGCCGTCAAGTTTGCGCAATGTATACGTGACCGGCACGGTTCCACCGGCCGCCAACGGATGATTCAACTGTCGCGCGCGCGCCGCGGGATTTTCCGCCTCGGAATACAACAATTCGATTTTCGGCACGCTCTCGCTCGTGACCGCTTCGCGCCACGACTTGCCGACCATACCGGCGCCGATTTCGCCGGCGAGCGTCTCACTACCGAAGGCCGCGTCGCGCACGACTCCCTTGGCATCGAGCACGAGCGCGACGTCGGTGGATGCTGTGATGAGGCTGGACACCGTCTCGGCATCGAGTCCGGTGAGGGCCTTCCTTGGCGCCTTGAATGATTTCACTCGTCAGACCATGTCAGTTCCGTTGACCGAGCAACTGCAGCAAACGTTCGGCTTGAAGGACGGCATCGCGACCATCGGAAGCGGTGGTGTCGGCACCGACCATCGCGACCCGTTCCGGATGCGCCGAGAACGGATTGCCGCCGACCATAACGCCGATTCTGCGATTCGACGACGCCCGACGTAGGGCGCGAACGAACCCGGCCAAAGATTCCAACTGGTCGGGCCGACTGATCGATACGCCTACGATCGCAAACCATTCGTGCTCGACGAGCGAGAGTATATCCGCTTCGTTCGCACCCGGCGCATCCCAAACATCCCATCCCGCACGACGCAAAAAATCGGCGACCATCATCGAACCGAAAACGTGTTGATCGCCAGGCATCGCAAGCAATAAAACTCGATGCCCCGAGCGCGGCGCATCGGCCGGCTGCGCACTCGACTGACTCAATTGGTAGGCCAACTCTTGCAGGCGCTGCAGTCCGACCGTGACCGCGACGAAGTCGCTCTGATCGGTTTCCCACAGCACACCGAAATGCCGAGCGACCGCCGCCAAAAGATCGAGGTAGATGGTCTCGGCACTCATGCCGAGATCGCGCAATTCCTCGACGTACGCATGCGCCCGCGCCGCATCGCCCGCGAGCACGATGCGGGCAAATTCGGTGACCTGCGCGGCGCCCGGCCGCAACTCGTCCGCGGACGGCTCGCAGGCGGACGGCAAACCCGCGCGGTGCGCGAGCAAGAGCCGCGGAATGACCTGGCCTTCGATGGTTCTGAGCAGCGTGGAAGAATCCGAGTCAACGGCAGGCGCCGCCGCGGAACGGCTCTCTTCGTCGCCCGATCTAGGGGGACCCCCTTTGCGCTCGAAGCTCGACATCGCAGACCCCCGGTTCCGCGCTGACCACACTGGCCACGCAGGCACCGAAATGCACTCCCTTGCGACGTTCGGTCGGACCCGTCTACGCGGTGTCCGAAGCCTAAGGCCGCACGATGACACAAATATCCCCGGACGTGTAAATTGTCAATTTTTAATGACGTAAATATAGGTTGACAGCCTACCGCTCGCCTCTTTAGATTCAGGGCGTTGCAGCGCAGTGAGCCCACGATGCCCAACGCCGAGCACGCGACGGGATCCCGTCCCATGTACACCCCCGAGCAAAGACGCCGACGGGACGCCTCCCCGTGGACGATCGTGCAGGGCGTGCTCGCGCCCCTGCAGTTGCTCGCCTTCCTCGTCAGCCTCTGGTTGGTGCTGCAGTTTTTGCAAACCGGCGCGGGCGGTACGGCCGCGACGATCTCGATCTTCGTCAAGACCGGTTTCCTGTACGCCATCATGATCACCGGCGCCATCTGGGAGCGCGAAGTGTTCGGCGTGTGGGTGTTCGCGCCGGCATTCTTTTGGGAAGACGTCGTGAGTACGGTCGTCATCGCCTTGCACACCGCCTACGTGTACGCCTGGTCGACCGATGCACTACCCATGCGCGAGCAAATGTGGCTCGCCCTGCTCGCGTACTCGACTTATGTTTTGAATGCCTTGCAGTTTTTTTGGAAGCTACGGCTCGCCAAGCGTGAACAACGCAGCGAACTCACCGCACCCACGGTCTTGGTGACCGAGTGAGGCGCGCGTTCTGGAATAACTCGCGCTTCCTGCCGTTCGCCGATGCGGCGAGCGCGGATCTGCCGTTGTCACGCCTGCTGCGCTTGTCGTTGTTCCAAGCATCGGTCGGCATCGCACTCGCATTGCTTAACGGCACGTTGAATCGCGTGATGATCGTCGAACTGAACGTCCCAGCGTGGCTCGTGTCGGCGATGATCGCACTGCCGATTTTGTTCGCCCCGTTTCGCGCCGTGATGGGCTTTCATTCGGACAACCATCGCTCGGTACTCGGGTGGCGTCGCGTGCCCTACATTTGGTTCGGCACACTTTTGCAGTACGGCGGTCTAGCAGTGATGCCGTTCGCCTTGCTCGTTTTGAGTGGCGAGGGCCGCGGTCCGATCGTGGTCGGTCAAATCGGCGCGGCGATCGCGTTTTTGTTGGTCGGTGCGGGCCTACACTCGACGCAGACGGCCGGTCTCGCCCTCGCCTCCGATCTCGCACCGGCCAGCACCCGCGCGCGCGTCGTGGCCTTGATGTACGTCATGTTGCTGCTCGGCATGGCGGGTGCATCGATGGTATTCGGCGCCCTGCTCGGCGGCGCGTTCTCGCCGTTGCGACTGATTCAAACCATCCAAGGCGCAGCGGTGGCAACTTTTTTCCTGAACGTCATCGCACTTTGGAAACAGGAACCGCGCGACACCTCGCGATCGACAGCGCACGACGACGAAAAACGCTTCACAGTCGCCTGGCGTAACTTCACCGCACCGTCGACCACACGTCGCTTGCTGGTGGCGGTCGGTTGCGGTTCGGCGGCGTTCAGCATGCAAGACGTGCTGCTCGAGCCTTACGGCGGGCAAGTGCTACATATGGCGGTCGGTGCAACCAGCGAATTGACCGCGCTCTCTGCGGGCGGTTCCTTGCTCGCCTTCGCACTATCGGCACGTTTGCTCGGTCGCGGCTCGCATCCGCTGCGCCTCGCCGCGTTCGGCGCGCTGATCGGCGTATTCGCATTCGCCGCGGTCGTGTTCGCCGAACCGTTCGACTCGGAACTGTTGTTCCGAATCGGGGCTGCATTGATCGGCTTCGGCGGCGGATTTTTTTCGGTCGGCACACTGGTGTCGGCGATGGCGCTCGAGCGAAAAGACAACGGGCTCGCGCTCGGTGCGTGGGGCGCGGTGCAAGCGACGGCCGCAGGACTCGCGATCGCGATCGGCGGCGCGATCTGCAACGGCATCGGCAAGCTCGCCGCGACGGGCGCACTCGGCCCGGCGCTAGCATCGTCGGCCACCGGATACATGTTCGTTTACCACCTCGAAATCGCATTTTTGTTTGCGGCGCTGATTGCGATCGGGCCTTTGACGCGCCGACAACCCGGTGGCGAGCGTGAGCTACCACCGGAACGCCTGGGTCTGGCCGAATTGCCGGGCTAAATCGCAGTTCAATCGATAGGAAGTTTCAGGGAGGACGTCATCATGCAGAGCAATCCACTGTTCGAATACACCGACACCGCACAACTGGCGCTGTACGGATTTTGGGTTTTCTTCGCGGCCTTGATTTGGTATTTGCACCGCGAAGATAAGCGCGAGGGTTATCCGCTCGACACCCATCGCGTCGATCGTCACGGCAATCCGGAGACCGTCGAAGGTTTCCCCGGCGTGCCCTGCGCCAAAGTTTTCCGCCTAGCCGACGGCAGCGAAATTCGCGTACCGGACGCCTCGCGCGCGGATCGACGTCCGGTCGCCGCGCGGCAAGTCGGTTGGGACGACCGCTATGGCCCGGATGTCGGTGCCCCGCTCGATCCGACCGGCAATCCCATGGCCGATGGCGTCGGGCCGGCAGCCTATGCCGAGCGCGCCAATCAACCGGAACGCATGCTCGATGGCTCGGCGATGATCGTGCCGCTGCGGCTCGCCGCCGGCTGGAGCGTCGATGCACGAGACCCGGATCCGCGCGGCATGACCGTCTGCGGACTCGACGGCGCAGTCGCGGGCACCGTCAAAGAAATCTGGGTCGACCGTGCCGAGCCGCAGATTCGCTACCTCGAAGTCGAACTCAACGGCGGCGGACGACACGTCATGCTCCCGAGCGGCTTCGTGCGGTACGACGCAGCACACCGCAAGGTCAAAGTCGCCTCGATCACCGCTGCGCAATTCGGTGCCGTGCCGGCGATCGGCAGCCACGAGCAGATCACCAAGCTCGAGGAGGATCGCATCTGCGCGTACTACGCGAGCGGTCACTTGTACGCGACCCCCGCACGCATCGAATCGCTGATCTGACGCCATGACCGTCCGCGCCACGTTCAGCGAACACGACAGCGAACCCGTACGGGGTTTACCGGCTCTGCTACCGCAGGGTGAGCGTGTGCTTTGGCAGGGAGCGCCCGACTGGCGCTCCCTCGCCTTGCACGCTTATCGGTTGCGTGAATTGAGTGTGTACTTCGTTTTGATCGTGGCGGCCCGCGCCGCGTATTTGCTCGCCTCGGGCGCGACACCGGAGGCTGCGATACGCGGCTGCCTCGGACCGGTCGTATTTTCTTTGATCAGCCTCGGGCTGCTGGCTGCCGTCGCGATCTTTGCGGCGCGTTCGACCGTGTACACGATCACGACCCGACGCGTCGTCGTGCGGCAGGGCATCGCCCTGGCGAGTTCCGTGAACCTGCCGTTCGCGACCATTGAATCGGCGGATCTGCGCCTGCATGCGGATGGCACCGGTGATCTCGCCCTCCAGATGAATCGTAACGAGCGCATTTCATATCTTTGGCTGTGGCCGCATGTCAGGCCGTGGCGACTGACGTTCCCGCAACCGTCGCTGCGCAGTCTGCCCGATGCTGAGCGTGCCGCCGAAATTTTACGGACAGCTTTCTTGGCAACGTTGTCGCGCCCCGATGTGGCACCACGCATCACGGCTGTGGCGATCGGAGCCTCCGCGTGACGAGCAGCGTCGGGTCGCGTGAATTGCCGCGACCGGTGCTGTTCGCAGCAGGAGTTTTGCTCGTCCTCGCGTTGTTGATTGCCGCCTTCGGTAACGGCAAAACGACCAACACGAACGATGCGACGCCGATCGTCGCGAGTTACGAAATCAGTTTGACGACTCGTGAGGACGGCTCGATCCTGCCACGTCTCACCGACGGGCGCGCACTGCCGGCCATCGACGCCGAACGCGCCGGCTTCGTCAGCGGCGTGATTCGCGGTCTCGCACGGGGGCGCAAACTCGGCGGCATCGATGCACTCGCACCCTACCGACTCACGCGACTACGCGATGGTCGATTGCTGTTGGTCGACACCAGCACCAACACGAGTTTAGACGTCGGCTTGTTCGGGTCGGACAACGCCCGAATCTTCGCGGATCTTTGGCGCGCCGCGGACGTACTCACCGGTAACGGCGGTCGTTGAGCGTGTCGCCGGTACCCGTCATGCACTGGTCCGGCTACTTATCGACGATCGCGCTGACGATCGTCGCCTGGTGGGGTTCGACCGCGGTGATCGCCCGCCTCGTCGGTCGCACCCCCGACACTTATCCGAGTTTGCTCGTCATCGCGAGCGCACTCGGGCTCACCGGGTTCGCTGCCAACGTGGTGTTGCGTGACGTGACTACACCCGCGGCAGCGATCGCAGGCTTTTCGGCTGCGCTATTTCTTTGGGGCTGGATCGAAGTCACCTTTCTGACCGGCGCCGTCACCGGCCCGTCGCGCACCACCTTGCCGCGACGTCAAGGTTGGGGACGAGCCTTCGATGCGCTTCGTGCGATTCTTTGGCACGAACTTTTGATCGTCGCGATCGTGGCCGTGGTGGCCGTGACGACTCTCGGTCGTGACAACGAGGTCGCGCTCTTGGTGTTGCTGCTGCTGTGGCTGATGCGCACGAGCGCCAAACTCAATTTGTTCCTCGGCGTGCGGAATCTCGGCGCCGGATTCCTGCCGCCGCATCTCGTGCATCTCCTAGACTTCATGCAACAGCGGCGAATGAATCTTTTGATGCCCGCCTCGCTGCTACTCGGTGCGGTCTTGATGACATCGTTCGGTCGCGACGCCTTATCCGCCTCGACCGCATTCGAAGCCACGGCCGGCAGCTTGCTCGCCACACTCGCGCTACTGGCGACCGTCGAACACTTATTCATGATCTTGCCGTTGCCCGCCGAAGCGCTGTGGCGCTGGAGCTTGGCCAACCGGCGCCCGTCGACCTAGGCGGAATCGGAGGGGGCGACCATGCAGAACGAGCAATCATTTCCGCTACTCGACACCATCGACACGCCCGCGCAACTACGTGCGCTGGCGCCGACCCAATTGTCTAGCTTGGCCGGCGAGTTACGCGAGTTCTTGATCAGCAAGGTCGCAGCCAGCGGCGGTCACCTCGCTTCGGGCCTCGGGACGGTCGAACTCGCGATCGCCTTGCACTACTGCTTCGATACGCCGCGCGATCCGCTCGTGTGGGATGTCGGCCACCAATCCTATCCGCACAAAGTTTTGACCGGCCGGCGCGAGCAGTTGCACACGATCCGCAAGCGACCCGGAATCTCCGGTTTTTTGAAGCGCGACGAGAGTCCGTTCGACGCCTTTGGTGCAGGTCACTCGAGCACGTCGATCAGTGCGGCACTGGGACTCGCGATCGCCAGCCGCACCTTAGGCGACGCCGTCGACGCGGTAGCCGTGATCGGCGATGGCGCGCTGACGGCCGGTCTGGCCTTCGAGGCACTCGATCATGCGGGCGGCGCCGGTGAAAATTTAATCGTCGTGCTGAACGACAACGGCATGTCGATCTCCGAGAATGTCGGCGCACTCTCCAAGCACTTGACCACCCAAGGGCGCACCAGCAGTGCCGATGCGGCGGGATTTTTCAAAACACTCGGTTTCGAATACGAGGGGCCGATCGACGGCCACGACCTCGATGCGCTGCTGCCCGCGATTGCACGCGTCAAAAGTCGCCGCGGCCCTCGCCTGCTGCACGTGGTCACCCGAAAAGGCAAAGGTTATTCGCGCGCCGAGGCAGAGCCGATCAAATATCACGGCGTCACACCCTTCGACCCGAACGGCGGTCTACCGCCCTCGAAGCCCTCCGAGCCGACTTACACGCAAGTGTTCGGCGAATGGCTGTGCGAGATGGCGGCGCAAGATCCGCGACTCGTAGTGATCACCCCGGCGATGCGCGAGGGCTCGGGACTCGTCGAATTCGCCAGACGGTTTCCCGATCGCTATCACGACGTCGGCATCGCCGAGCAGCACGCCGTGACCTTCGCGGCCGGATTAGCCGCTGCCGGGCTACACCCGGTGGTTGCGATCTACTCGACGTTCTTACAGCGTGCGTTCGATCAATTGGTACACGACGTGTGCTTACAGCAGTTGCCCGTCACGTTCGCGATCGATCGCGCGGGACTCGTCGGACCGGACGGCGCCACGCACAACGGCGGACTCGATCTCAGTTACTTGCGCAGCGTGCCCGGCATGACCGTGATGACGCCTTCCAGCGGTAACAGCTTGCGCGCGATGCTGCGCACGGCCGTCGAACTCGGCAAACCTTGCGCAGTGCGCTATCCGCGTGCGGCAGCACCCGGCACACCGACTCAAACGTCGTTGTTGCCGCGCGCACTGCCGATCGGCCGCGGTGAATTGCAGCGAAGAGGCTCGGGCATCGCCCTGCTCGTATTCGGCACCTTGATCGAAACCGCGCACGAAGTCGCCGATATCGTCGATGCGAGCGTCGCCGATATGCGCTACGTCAAACCGTTAGATGAATCTTTGATCCTCGAACTCGCACAGCAACACGACGTACTAGTGACGATCGAGGAGAACGTCGTCGCCGGTGGCGCGGGCTCCGCCGTCGCCGAGCTTTTGGCGACGCACGGTATCGAGAAAGCCGTGCTCACGCTCGGCTTACCCGACCGTCCGATCGAGCACGGCACGCGCGAACAATGCCTGCAAGATGCGGGGCTGGACGTTGCTGGTATCTTCGATGCCGTCGCTCGTCACTGCGCCATCATCGGCCAAGAACGGAATCGCAAAGGCAAGCCGCTGCGTCTGCGCGATAACGCGATGTTCAACGGGGTACTGCGGCTATTGACGCGCAGCCAACTCGGCTAGCGCGACTCGATGAACTTAAGCGGTGCGCTGCAGCATTTCCGGCAGACGGAAGCGCACGGTCTCCGCTAAACCGGGCAACTCACGTACCGACCGCGCACCTAGCGCGACCAAACGCTGACACACTTTGTGGACGAGGTACTCGGGCGTCGATGCACCGGCGGTGACGCCGATATCGCGCACGCCCTCCAGCCAAACCGGCTGCAATTCAGCTTCGTCCTCGATCAATCGTGCCGGTACGCCCTGATCGGCCGCCACTTCCTGCAAACGATTGGAATTCGAACTGTTGCGCGCACCGACGACGATCACGAGATCGACGCGTTTCGATAGTTGTTGCACCGCACGCTGTCGATTCAACGTCGCATAACAAATATCGTCGAGTCCGGGACCGACGATGTCCGGATAGCGCGCCTCTAATGCGTCGATGAGATCGCGCGTATCGTCGATCGACAGCGTGGTCTGTGTGACGTAAGCGACGGGTTGGTCGCTCGCCATGGGCAAGGCGGCGATTTCTTCGAGTGTGCCGACGACGTGTACGGGCCCGTCTACCGAGCCGCGCGTGCCTTCGACTTCTTCGTGGCCGGCATGACCGACCACGACGATCGTATAGCCGCGTTGCGAGTAGCGCTGCGCCTGCAGATGTACTTTCGTGACGAGCGGACAAGTCGCATCAATGACGCGCAAGCGGCGTGCGCGCGCCGCCGCCACCACGGCCGTGGCGACGCCGTGCGCGCTGAACACCGTGACCGCGCCCTCGGGGATCGCCGCAATATCCTCGACGAAGATCGCACCGCGCGCGGCAAGATCGCCCACCACGTGTCCGTTGTGGACGATCTCGTGAAAGATGTAAACGGGCGCGCCGTGCATCTCGAGCGCGCGCTCGGCGATCTCGATCGCACGCGACACACCTGCGCAGAACCCGCGCGGTTGCGCTAGTAAAATGTTCGTCGCGGCAGCGTGCCGCGTCAGAGTCGATCCCCTGACGCAGCCGCCGTCGCTTGCGCGATTACGTTGGACGCCTTGGCGGGCGATGACGTCGCAGTCTTCGCCGGTGCCGCCGCAGGCGCTGCCGGTGCGGCCGCAGCTTCCGCCGCAGGCGCTTTCCGGCCGCGCAACTCCGGATAATCTTTGGCCATGCTCTGACCGAAGTAGGGTTTATAAACGCCCTGGTGACAGGTGGCGCAATTGATCTTGGCGACATCACCCTCCGGGCCTTTGCGATGCGCCGGGAAGGTTTGCGTGAGCGGCAAGAGGTAGCTGTTGTTGAGCTGACGCACCATGCGGATGCCGTACCAAGCGACCGTGCGTTGCGGTCTGCTCTGCGACCAGCTCGCCCAAGCGCGGGTGTTGTGGCAATAGGTGCAATTGACACCCAAAGATTCGGACATGTGGACCATCAGCGCATATGTCCACTCGGCCTGCTTGATCGACGAACGGTTGCCGTTCGGCAACGCCGCAGTGCCCTCAACCCGAATGTTCGCATCGCCCAACAAGAACGGCGTATACGGATCGTACGGCAGGCTCGAGTGACCGATGGTCGTCATACCCAAGCCGGTGATCACGGAGTTTTGCCCGGCGCGCGTGCCGATGAACGCGTTCTCGCGACCCGAGCCCGGATCGGTGAACCATTTATAAGCCGGCACCGGACCACCGCGGTGGCAGGTGTGACAGGTGACACCGGTCTGCTTGACGTGCGAGGTCCACTGACTGTTGATCTCGCGGGTCATCTTCAACATGCTGCGCGCGACTTGATATTGATACTTACTGCCGTCCGAATAATTTTCGGCGTTGTGGCAATACGTACAGTTCTTTTGTTCGGTCGGTGTCACCCATTCGGTCATCGACAGCATGACGCGCGTGAACTCACCGACCGATAAGTCGTTCAGCACCTGAACGTTTTGATAGATATCTTTGGCCAACGGACCGCTGGTGTCAGCTGCCGGTTGTATGCCGCCAATCTGATTACGTTCGGCGACGATCTTCATCAGACGCGGGTTGTAGTTAACTTCCATGCCGGTGCCGCGATAGCCGAGCTGCACCGACTGCACCGGCGGACGCTCACCACATGCACTCAACAATCCCACGCTAGCGATCGCCGCCAGCAGCAACTTGAATCGAATGTTCATTTTGCAGCTCCCGTGAGCGTCGCCGGATCGGGCAACGCCTCGAAGGTGGCCGGATAAGCCGGTGCAACGTGATGTTTCACCGCCCACAAGTACCAGTTGTCGACCACGGTGCCGGTGAGCAAGATGCCGATGCCGCCGGTCAGCGTACACAGCACTGCGAACCACCAAGCCCAACGGTGGATCGACTCCATCGTCGCGTTGAAGCCCATCGTCCAGCGCCAAAATAGCGCGGCGCGCTCCGATGCCGTACCGCGATCGAGCGACTGCTCGACTTCGCGCTCACCACCGAACCGGCTGACCGCCATGATGGTGCCGGCGTGCATTGCGAACAGCAGCACCGAACCATAGAGGAACACGATCGACAGCGCATGGAACGGGTTGTAGAGCAGATTGCCGTACCGTAACGAGAACGCGGCGGTCCAATCGAGGTGCGCGAAGATCCCGAACGGCACGGCTTCCGACCAGCTACCCATGAACACCGGCCGAATGAAGCCGAGCACCAAGAACAGCCAGATCGCCGAAGCGAATGCCCACGCGGTGTGCGTACCCATCTTTAATTTGCGAGCGAGGTTGTAGGTTCGCACCCACCACAGCAACACCGACATCGTCAGGAAGAAGCCCGCCATCAAATACCAACCGCCATCGTGCAACGGCGGTAGACGTAGACCGTATTGCGGCGCGGGCGGCTCCAGCGCCAACCAAAACAATTGACGGATGAACTGCAGTGGATTCCAGCTCACCGACGCCAACATGTTGAGGCCGACGATTTCGAAGGCGATGAGGAAACACAGGATCGAGGCAAAACCGGTCGAGCCCAGATAGAACGGACCGATCTGTGCATCGCCGATCTTGCCTAGCCAGTGACTCGCACTAGCTTTGACACCGCGTACCCAAACGCCACGCGGTTCGTGCGGCACACCGGGATAATGGGGTGCAGTGACCTGCACGCGGGTAAAAATATTTTGATACTCAGCCATGACTGCGCACCTCAATTCCAGATGGGGAGGTTGAGCCACCAGGCCCACCAATCCGTCCAACTACGAGTCCAGAAAGGACCGCTCACCACGATGCAAATCGCACTCCACACACCGGCGTTCACCGCGAGCAGCAAGCCGAAGCGGTGGATACCGAGCGTGCCGATGGAGTAACCGATGTTGTCGCGAAAGAACGTGTTCTCGTGCTCCGCACCTTTGACCACCTCACCCTCGGGCGGATTGAGCGCCGACAGCACCAACGAGCCGTGCAAGGCCAACGCCAACACCGTAGTGAAGAAGAACGTCACTGCGACCATGTGCGCTGGGTTGTAGTGGAAGTGCAAATATTGGTACGCGATGTTCGACACCCAGTCGAGGTGACTGAAAATGCCGTACGGGAACGCGTGCCCCCAGCCGCCGAGCAACACCGGCCGGATTACCTGCAAGGTCACGTAGGCGAGGATCGCGCTACCGAAGGCCACCGGCACATGGAAGCCGATGCCGAGCTTGCGGCAGATCTCCACTTCGCGCAGCGCCCAAGAGACGAAAGCGCCGACGGCGCAAATCGTCACCAGTTGCCAAATACCACCGGCTTTCAGCGGCGCGAGACCGAGCCCGTAACTCAAGTCGGGCGGTGCGATACTGATTTGCCAAATATTCCACGTCGGGCCAAGCGCGGCGCCGTACACGAGCAAAGCCGTGCCTAGGAACGCGAAAAATGCCGACGTGATTCCGAAAAATCCGACGTAGAAGGCACCGATCCAAAAGTCGAAGAGATCTCCTCCGACGAGCGTGCCGCCCCGGACTCGGTACTTTCGTTCGAAATTGAGCATAGCCATGACTATTCCCCGTCAAACGCGGCGGACCTCCCGCCGTTTCCTGCCTTTGTCGAGTTCGCTTCGGGCGACGGACACTTGCACCTGATCGGCACGAGGTCCGTCGCCTTCCGCGATTTTTTGGTCGTCAGTTCGGCAACGGAGCGTTGTGCTGCACGTTGCTGGCGGAGGCCGGAGCCTTCTGCACCAGGCAACTGCCGCTGCCCTTACCGTCGAGCCAGCACGAATACTTGGTGCTCAATTGCACGAAGTGATTCGTGGCCACGATTGCGGCTACGAGAACGCCGCCGACGATGATCACCTTACGGGGATCCATCACCATCCATATACGCCACATATGTGAACTCCTGAATTAGTCGGATCAGCGATTAGAACCAGGGAACCCAGTTCCAAATCAGGTAATGGGCGAGCGCGGACACTGCGAACCACAACCACGTGCTCATCCAAAAGAACCGGTTGATGGCTCGCGCCTCGTCCGGTGTTGCTCCAGAAATGCTTTTACCGTCTGCCATGGGATTTCACCTCCTTATTTGGCACTTGCTCAAACCGCGCACTCCCGCACGGAAGGGATTGCCGATCGCGACCGAAATCGCGATCTGCGAACGCCGCGTGAGCGCCGTTCGCCGACAATGCGTACCCCCAAAGAAACGACGTGATCGGAGACATTCCGTTCATGCCGCACGCTCGCCGGTGAGCTCCGCCCGCGCGCGTGAGACGCGGGCCACCGTAACGCGCTGCTCGCCTGCGAGCTGCGCATCGCGCTCGGCGCGATCTCGCAGCCGCTTTGCGGCAGAGATACGCACCAAATAAGGTTCGTTCGCGACGTACTCGTCGAGCAGCCGGCGCGCGTCTTCGTCCCATTCGCTCGCCTCGCGCAAGGCGCGCGCGGGCGTGGCATCGACTTTGTCCATCTCGGTCGCGAGCGGCAAAATATTGAACAGCGCATCGAACAGCGCGTTACACACTTCTTGCACGAGATAGGTGGCACCGGCGTAGCCCATGAAGGGCGTGCCGGTGTGGCGCCGAATGATGGCACCGGGAAACGACGCGGGAACGTACATGGAACGAGGTCCGAGCTCGGCCAGATACATGCGCTCGTTGTAGCTACCGAAGAGCACGAGGGGGGTTTTCTCGCGCACCGCTTGACGTACGGCCGCGTTATCGGGCTT
>Ga0214917_10002777_pt1 | contig 20957 bp, 30 predicted proteins | sample LL_1208_BB_MetaG_FD_177983 | JGI IMG/M metagenome (GOLD analysis project Ga0214917, IMG submission 177983) | Freshwater microbial communities from Lake Lanier, Atlanta, Georgia, United States - LL_1208_BB | ecosystem: Environmental > Aquatic > Freshwater > Lake | place: USA: Georgia | collected...
AGAAATGAATCGCATGGCAGCAGAAAACAGCAAAGCTATAGCTTCAAACAACAAAGATATAGATGCTAAAATGAAACGCCTTGAGAAAGACATGGATGAAAAATTGAAGAAGGCACTAGATAATCCACTTGCAAATAAATAGGAGAACCTTATGACTGAAGAGAAAAAAGCACCAACCAGAAGTGAACGTGAAGCCAAAATCAAAGACAAGGCTGGTTTCGTTATAGTCTTTTTGGCTGCTGTACTGGCTATTAATACCATGTTGGGTGGCAATAATTCTAGCAAGATACAGAACAATACCATACAGGCCAACAACATGTGGGCCTGGTATCAGGCCAAAAATGTTCGAGGCGTTTTATATGAAATCAATGCAGCGGAAACAACTAATCCTGCTAATAAAGAAAAATTCTTGTCAGAAGCTAAACGCATGAGCGAGGACAAGAAAGAAATCATGGAAAAGGCCAAGATACTAGAAGCTGAACGCGATGCTGCTAAGTTAAAAAGTCCTTGGTTTACCTGGGGCGGTAGTATACTACAGATTGCCATTGTGCTGCTAACGGCCAGCATCTTGGCAGTAAGCATGCCCATGTTTTATATAAGTGCTCTGGTAGGTACTTTTGGTTCGCTTCTGGTTAGCCAGGCGATCTGGATGTGGCTTCCATGGTGAGGTTTTTTATTTTTCTAAGCCTGCTACTGGCCGGTTGTTCAGACTTTTATAGATACCCCTGTCAGAATCCTGACAACTGGGACAAGGATATTTGTAAGAAACCCTATTGTGAAATCAATAAAACTTGCCCAGAATATATCTTCAAAGAAGACATAAAAGACAAGGAATGCAAAAAATGAATGAGATTTTCGATAAACTAATATCCAAAGAAGAAAAGTCCAAAGATTCACGCAGCAAGCCCGGTGAGCGATATACTGAAAATGAGATTATGGTTAGACTAAAATTTATTATTGGTTGTTGTTTGGCTTTTACACTTATAGGTATAGTTTTTACAGTACTTTATAGCATAATGTTTGTTACACAACCATTAAATGCGATTAGCCCAATAGATCAGAAATTCTTTGAACTTATTATTCCTGTAGCCACTTTTTTATGCGGTACTCTATCGGGTATTATGTTAGCAGGCACAGGTAAAGAGGCTGCCATGGCAGGTGCTGCTGCACAAAGAGCAGCAGACAAAGAAAAGAAAGATGAATCTAAATAGTTTACTAGATGTATGGGCGGCGTACTGGATAATGTCCTGGTATGCCCCCTATTTTTATTTGGGAAATAAAGATATCGCAGAATCAATCTGCAAAAAATGATGGTTGCGAGGGAAGGATTCGCACCTTCGACCCCCGGATTATGAGCCCGGTGCTCTGCTACTGAGCTACCCCGCGATTGTTATTTAATTACTGTGGACCAAGGATATTTCTCACCATATTTTTCTTTGGATTTAGCATTGCCCTGAGTAAAAAATTCAGGTTTAACTGAACCCTCATTGCCATCTAATCTATAATTTAAAGTATACTTACCAGAACAACCATAATTCTTATGATTCATTTGATTTTTAAGAATCATATAAAATCTTCTATCTGCACCCCAACCAAAATCCCAAATATGCCCCACCATTCGAAGGAAGCTGTTAGTAAAACAATAAGAGCTTGAATCCACAAGATGTTCTGTACTTTTTACCCACACCGGCCATCTTCCCAAAGATTCACAGTTATCATTACATATAAATTCTTTATTTTTATCGTAAATTTTTCTTAAACTATGCACCCAATCATAATTGTATTGCTCAATTTCTTTTACTAAACTTGTCACATGATTCGGTTCATACCAATTATCTTGATCTAAAAACATAATATAATCATGAGGACAAAGATGACTAAATGCTGCCATAACTCTGTGTCCATAATATCCACCGCCCCCAGTATTAAAAGGAATAGTTGATACTATTACATTTTTTTCTTGTATAGATGAAATGGAAATAGTTTTCTTTGCATCGTTTTCAAATTTTGTCCCATCAATAACTATAAGATGTTCGAGTTCAGAATAGTCTTGTTTTTGTACTGATTCAATTGCATCCTTCAATACGTCTGAACCAGTTGTCGGGGTAATAACTAATACTTTCTTCATGAACTACTCACTGCTTCTTTCCATCTATTTTTTCCTTTACCAAAAACTATCATACTGTCATAAAAAGAAATACTATCAGTACTATTTGTAAAATCAGTATTAGGTAATAATTTAGTATACGGTGCATTTAATTCATCAATTAAATCCTTGGCAAATTCAATTGTGCTATTTGGCAACTTGTAACCTCCGCCATGAGATCCCCAATAGGACGTGTGTATATCTTCAATTATATATAATCCATTTTTTGAGACATGCGGATATATTTCTTTAAAAGATTTAATAACGTGCGCTGATATATGTGACCCATCATCTATAACGATATCAAATTCGCCGAACTCTTTAATTAAGCTGGATAAAAATTCTTTATCAGATTGATCACCTTTTCTAAATTGTATCATGGGAGTATTAAATGTTAATCCAATACTATTGGGTTGAGCATGATTATCTATACCAATAATTAATGCTTGGGGACCGAAATAACGATGCCAAAGTTCCAACGACCCCCCATCCAGTACACCAATCTCCAATACGTTTATGGATTTGTTTCTATAGTCTTTAAATATTTTTTCATATACGTTGAAGTACTGTGTCCATTTATAAATGGCTTTATGTTTATTAGTTAAAAATTCGTTCCAGAGATTCATACTGTTACCCCTCAAAGTATTTGGATACAGATCTACTTTTGATTAATTCTAAAATTTCTTGATCATTTTGTTGATTTAAATAAGGTGCAAATAGTGCTCGGTCTCTATTCGAAATATCTTTTCTTGGTTCAGTTAAATAATAAATGTTTAAACTTTTTCTATAGACATTTTTCGGGGATTTAAGTTTTTCGGGTACACCATGCCATGAATTTTGTGTGGTGTCAAAAAGAACAGCTCGATTGAAAGTACAATCTATAGTTGCTTTGCATTCTTTAGGTAAATTTTTTTCATTGTCATGTGACCACAATTCTAGTTTGCCGCCATAATCAGATTTCCAATCTTTAGTCAAGTAAATTATTAAGTTAGCTCTACGTTCTAATTTAAGTTTTGGATGTATTGAATAATCCAAATGAATGTTTAATTTTCCTCCGCTGGGAGTAACATGCCAGCCACCACCATGCAGTCCGAAATCTGGAATTATATTGGGAACATCTATAATTTCTTCAATTATATTAATAAATTCCGTACTATATAAAAAAGTAAAAACTTGATAAGTTTCTGGGGGAAATAAATTCCAATTAGTAGTTAACTTTTTATTTTCTAATGGATTGTTATAGATATTCCAAATCTCATCTTTATTGAAATCTGGGAATTGCTCTGATAAAATATTCGCTAAATCCAAATTAAAAAAATTATCTACTATAACATGTTTAAATGGCTCGGCAGTGTTATACTTTAATTTCAAATTTGATATATCTAAATCATTTAATATTTTTTCTTTCATATTCTTTGACCAAAGTTACATGATGTTCACCATACATGGATTTATAATTGGAATAACTTGCTGGAAATTTTTTAACTTTTAATGATTTATCTATGTAACAATACAATGAAAATAATCTTTCCACAATAAAACAAAAATTAGGAATTGCAATTCCATTGTAGGGTTGTTTATCCTCAAACATACATTTCTTAATTTCCAAATCCTCTTTAGAAATTTCTATAACCTTATCTAAAAATAATATGTAGTTTTCCCAGAAAATAGAGTTGCCAATAAAATAATTACAAGTAGCGAAATCATCTGGTTTATATTCTATATCTTCTGCTTTCATATTTATACCCAACTTAGGAAAAAGCAAATTACAACAACTCAATATACCCGGACGCCAACGTTCACCCTGGATAAAAATATTTTTATAATTTAAGGCAATATCTAAAAAAGGATCAATATGATAAACGTCATACCCGGGATTATTTAGTATCCAAGACTTAAATTCTTTAGAATCTAAATGAGTCTTTTCAAACCATCTCCAAGATAATAATCCCCAATAAGCATCAGTATTTCTATGTTTCAAATACAATGATTTCCACAAAGGATATTCTCGCAATTCAGGATTCTTATTCTTTATATTATTAAAGGGTATAAAATTTACATCTAATTTTTCTTTTTGAGATTCTTCATAGTAGGTTTGATATATGAATAAATTCACCTAAGAATATCCTTTATCATGTTTATATTGTCATACTGTGGAGTATATCCCAAACTTTTTAATTTATTAGTTTTCATCCACATGGATAATACTTGAACTTTTTTATGAAAATCTGGTTGTTCGATATAATTAAAGTTTGATTCACTTTTAAAAATATCTTTTGCAATATCTAGATAATCTTTGAAAAAATAGGGAACACCGTTCCCTATATTGTATATCGTATTTACGTCACCTTTTTCTATAATTAATTTAATGGCTTTAGCTACATCTGAAACATGTATAAAATCTCTATAAAACTTGCCACCCTCATATAAATTGATATCTTTATTTTGTTTTATTTCGTTTACAAGATATTGCAAAGCATTCTTTTTAGACGAAGCTTTCATATCACCATAACCTGTTACATTTGCTAATCGTAATATTCTATATTTAAGATTAAAAGTTTCACAAAAACTTACTAATAAGTCTTCTGCTGCTTTTTTAGTAATAGAATAAAATCCTTTGGGATTACAAACACTTTCTTCAGTTGCAGGCATTTCGGTAAATCCATAGACAAACCAAGAACTAATAAAGTTGAAAACAATATCTTTATCCTTACACTGATCTAAAACTTTCATCATGGTAATAAGATTTGTTTCAATATCTATAAATGAATTAACTTTTATATTATAGTTAGTAACTGTAGAAATAAGATATACTATTTCCTTACAAGATTCATCTACTCTATAATCTATTTTTTCGTTTACAACACAAAATTCTTTATTTTGTTTCACAAATTCTGAACCAATAAATCCTGAACCACCGAACACCTGCAATTTCACCATAATTTCAAAACCTTTTCTATATAATTAAATATTTTATCGTTATAAAAAGGAGGGCAACCAAGGAAAAATATATGGGATAATGCTTTATTTGATAAAGGATATTTAGTATAATCTCCTAGATGTTTAAATCCTGGATGAAGTAAAATATTTCCAGCAAAATATGGTCTAGTTTGAATTCTGTTGGTTTCTAAAAATTGTACTATAAATTCTTTTTGTTCTTGGGATTCACAGATAATGGGTACTCCAAACCAAGATGGATCTGCTTTATCTAACACTTTAGCAGTGGACACACCTAGATATTTAATCATAAGATTTTCTATAATTTTTTTATGTAATCTTCTTTTAGTTTCGATCTCATCAATTTTTTCCATCTGTGCTATACCTATAGCACCTTGTAAATCTAGGGGTTTTAGATTGTATCCAGCATATCGAAAAATATACTTATGATCAATTATACCATCATAGTTTTCTAACCAATTACTGAATCTTTTACCGCAAGTTCCACATGGTAACAAATTATTAGCACCCACACAATAACAATCTCTGCCCCACCAGGACATTGCCCTTGCAGTTTTGATAAATTCTTCATCATTGGAGGAAATCATTCCTCCTTCGCCGGTGGATATATGATGAGCAGGATAAAATGAGCAACTCCAAGCATAATATAATTCATTTAAGTACTTATCCCCCCATTTGGTTCCTAAAGAATCGCAATTGTCTCCTATAAGTAAGATATTATGCTTATTACATAAATCTATCAAAACGTCCATATCAGGTGGATTCGATAATACGGGCGAGACAAATATCGCTTTAGTTTTATCTGTTATAACATTTTCTATTAATCGTACGTCAAAATTAAGTGTCTCAAATTCAATATCTACAAAAATAGGTTTTAAGTTTGTTTGAACAATGGGTGCAATAGTAGTAGCAAATCCTACCGGAGAAACTATAATCTCATCGCCGTCCTTCCACTTAAAATATTCTTTTAAACTAGCCAACATTATTAGGTTAGCTGAGCTACCTGAATTGACCATATGGGAATAGCCTGCATTAAATTTTTTAGCAAACTGATTTTGAAATTCTAATACCTTTTCGCCAGATGCAATCCAACTTCCCGTCAAAAAAGCATCTAATGCTAATTCTATTTCTCGATTATCCCAGTATTGCCCTGAGTACAAAACATAGGTTTTTTCAGGATCAAAATTATCATAATTTTGAATATATTTTGGATTAGCTATTGCGCTAATATTTTTAATTAAATCATTTATCATTTCCCGCCTTGTCCCCTATATTTTTTGTGAGAACGTTTACGCTGTTTATTCATTGTAGAAGTTTTACTACCATTTTGCCTTGTTCTTTTTACTACTTTTTCATGTTTTTTATCGGCCATCTAAAATCTCCTTTACGTCGGGATCAAGTCCATTATGCTCAGTGCCTCGTTTAAATGACTCATCTGTTCTTTTTTTATCATGGCCAGTTAAATATATAGTATTACATTCTTTACAAATTGAATAATGAAATTTGTGCGTAACAGGACCACCCACCCATTTATAATTTGTTTCCTTTATTTCATACTTTCCAATAAACTTTTCTTTACAAATCTCAGGGGTACATTTAGGTAGATTTGTTTTTGGATCAATGTAAATAACTGGACTAGGTTTTTTATAATCCCTCATCTTGCAATTTGAATTCCAGTACCAAACATGGAATTATATTGGTTGTATAATTCTTCAATAGGTTTCGTTTCCCAAACTACATGATCAGGATTAATTTCTAAAGTTGAATTATCCGAATATGGTGCATATGGAATTAAGGCAATGGATGCTTTTGTTGGATCAGATCTGGAAGGAACCAATTGTAATACAGCAGGTTTCTTCAATATTAAAGATGAATCTACGCTTGATGTATCGCCTATCACCTCTTCACCTGTTACTAATTTAATAATTTTCAACATAACAATCCTATATTAAAGGAGGCCCTGGCGGGCCTCGGTTTATTATCTATTCATTATAATTTTACTAACTTGTTTAGTTATGCGCATTTTTCTACCCTCAATCATAGCATCAACAGTTTTATGAATACCTTTTATAAAACAATTTACATATTTCATAGTAAACCTTTTTGTTGAAGTCTTTTTTCTCTATAACTAAAATCTGCTCTATCTATACTTTTCGATAGATAAATTTCAGCTGTATTTGAAAAATGCGACTTTTGTTTTATCCATTTTTTAATATTTTTAAAAAAAGATAAAAACATCAATTTTCCTCGGTTAAAAATGTACTTTTGCTAGTTTTAGCAACACTATCTTTAACTTCAATTTTCTTTGGTTTCTTATGCTCAGGAATAATTTTTTCCAAAGCAATTTTAAGCATACCGTTCATCATTGCAGCATCATTAATTTCTATATGATCATCTAGCAAAAATGTACGGGTAAATGCTCGGTTAGCTATTCCTTTAAAAAGAAAGTTATTATTATCTTCCTGTGCTTTACCGGAAATAATTAACTTATTATCTTCAAAGGTAATTTCAATATCTGACTTAGCAAAACCTGCAACTGCTAATTCAATAATATACTTGTTTTCTTCTACTTTTTTAATATTGTATGGGGGATAATTTGGAATATTTTTGGTCAAATCATCATGGAATTTAGACATGCGATTATACGTGTCATCAAAACCGACAAGAAACTTGTCCATATCTTTAAATACTGAAGGTAACATTAGTGTCATTTTAATCTCCTATTAAGCGAGTAAATAAATAAACCAACCCGTATGGCGTTGGTGGGCAGTTTTATAAGATGCCCAGCTAAATCCCATTATAGGGATATTATTATTTATATAGTTTGTTTCTTCTTTCCTATATTATATTTAGTCTGCAAATCCCAGTCATCCTTTTCTTTAAAAGCAATAACTTTAATTTGAGATAATGGTGCCATATCCATAAATTTATTGGCATCTATAATTTTTACTAATCCCCAATCCACTAATAATTTTGCTATAGTATTTCTTCGTTGTAAATCATTATCAGTAAGGTCTGCTTGTTTTCCATCTAAAGCAAATAATTCTTTAAAATGAACAATAAAATAGCGACCTTGCTTGTGTAAAATATGGCATGATTGGTATAGAACTTTATCTTTTCTAGATGCTACACCTATTCTAGTTAATGTTTCTCTGACCTTTAAAAAGTCGTCAGGTTGTAATAGATTAATTTCTAAAGGATCATAGCCTGGAAAATCTATTTTAAAAAAATCATCCGACATCTCTTCCACCTTTATTTAGTTTTGTTCTTAAATAATTTATTTTAGATTCGTCTAGAAGGGGAAGCACTTGTCTTGCTTTTTCTATGCTATATCCATAGTATTCCTTAATTACTTCTAGCGCATCAATTTTTTCAGCCTTTAACCATTTATTAAATCTTTTTTTAGGCCTAATGGTATTTATTAAGAACGAAAACTGAAGAGCTTTTGGTAGATGATGTCGAGAATTCATCTCATTTGCATAAATTACGGTGTCTGCACCATAAGACAATCCTTTATTTACAATATAGGGGGCATAATGTTTTTCCGACCAATCATCTACTATTAAATTTTCTTTAGTGTGATGAATAGCATTGATAAAGTCAAATGGGGAAATTTTAGAAACAGTATATGATTCTTCTATATACTTTTTTACTGGTTCATCAAATAAATAATTTTTTGTTATAGTAAGTACTTTTTGTCTAGTAGATTTCATAATAATGTAATCTTTTTGCTAGCATTTAAACTCAACCGATGCCATTATTTCTGTTAGACAAGCAACTAGATTCAATTCTTGATCGGCACAAAATGCAGCTTTATATTGATAATCTGCCAAAATTATTACAAGTTGAGGAACATTTATGACTTGTTCTGTTAAATTATCATAGATTTTTCTTAGAATAGTTGCGGGATCATTATCAATATTATTTACTACCCAGCTTCTCATACGTTTCCAGTCTTTATCTTTTAAACAGGAAACTAATTCTTGTATATTGACTTCTCCAACATTAACTAGAATACCTTCATCTATTTTACCCGATAAAGAATATCTTTGTAATTCATTTAAAATTCTTCTGTAATCGGGAAAGTATTTTTCAAGTACCTTCGCCGCAACTTTTGGATCATATTCAATATTTTCTAGGGTTAAGATTTCTGAAATACGTTTAAAAAACTTAGCTGCTATTTTAGGTTTTTCTTCCTTGGGTAATTTAAATTCAATAACAGTGCATCTGGAATGCAAGGGAGAAATAATTCTATTTTTAAAATTACAAGTAAAAATAAATCTACAATTACTTGAAAATTCTTCAATAAATGCTCTAAGAGCTGGTTGAGTGGAATTGGGATTCAAGTAATCTGCTTCATCAAGAATAACTACTTTAGTTTTTCCACTAAAGGAAACCGTCGAGGCAAATTGTTTAATCTTTGTTCTAAGAACATCAATACCAGATTCTTCTGAACCATTTATAATAATATAATCTGTTTCAAGTTGTTCACATAATGCTCGTGCAACAGTTGTCTTTCCTACACCCGCTGAACCGCAAAGAAGCATATTTTGCAATTCATTTTTACTTATCATCTCCTCGAAGATCTTTTTTTGATCTATAGGGAGGATACAATCACTTAATTTACGAGGGCGATACTTTTCTACCCACAAAAATTCTGCATCACGTACTTCCATAATAACTCCGTATTTTACTATACTACAGAATCGGGTTCCATCGCAATATAATACTCAATTGCTTTTGTTTCATGTTTAAAGTGGAAGAACTTCTTTTTAGATACTGTGATACTATATGCGTCTGGAATAAGTTTAAAGTTCTCGACGGCAATATGACATTCAAAATCTTCAATTCCTGGACCAATAGTTTTCTTGTAAGTATTTGCAGTATCGTTTTTCTTATCACCAATAGTTAAAACAACCTGCTGGTGCATACAAGTAACTGAGATAGTGGGAGCAGATGTAATTGCAGCCGCTTTCATAATCATTTGTACATCCTCTGCTGTAAGCTTAAACTGAAAATGATTATCCAATTCAATACTTTTATCCGGGGCTGCTACAATTACTGATGGATTGGAATAAAAATATTCAAACTTACCACCATCTTTTGAGATAGTTAAAGATTTATCACCAAATTCTACATTTTGATTTTCCATCAAAGTTAACAAAGCCAATAATGAATTCAAATCATAGATAGGTACTTCCATCGGAAAGTCTTCAGCTACTGATGCCTTGGCAAAAATATTTTTTGCTGTACTAATAGTAGATAGAGTTTTTCCTTTTCGAATAAGAATATTACTATTGATACTGGCAAAATTCTTTAAAATCTCAATTGTTTCTTTACTGATCTGCATATTGTTCCTCACGATATGTTAGCGCCATATTTAATTAAATCACCCTTGAATACATGTAACCCAATATGATTAAGATTAATTGCGGGATGTATAAAAATCTTTCCATTCTTCTTTCTCCATAGATTACAAAAATACCAATCCTCTGTTTGTAGTACTCCCTCCTCATCTATTTCAGTTTTAAAGTATTCAGTATACCAAGTATTATATTTACCGAAATTAGATGCTCTTGCTTTAGGCAAGTCTGGTTCAAGTTTTTCGAACACTTCTCTTTTTATTAGCATAAAACCTGTTCCAGCATGTTTAACCTGAAGCAAACCCTTTGCATTCGTTTTTTGTTCTGCTCCATCATCAATAAAATTAAATACAAAAGACGAACCATAATTTTCTAATTCTGAATGATCAGATGCAGTGAAAGCATTTTGTCTGATTCTTTTCCAATCTATAATCTTTTTAGGATAAACCCCACAAACAATATCCTCATTTGCCTTGAATAGTTTGAGAATAGCATCGCTGGGAAAGTGAATATCTGCATCTATAAACATTAGGTGGGTACAATCAGTTTTTAGAAAACTATCTGCAATATAATTTCTACCTCTGGTAATTAAACTTTCGTTCGCAACAAAGTTCCATTCCAATTGCACCCCTGCATTTTTTAATGGAAGAATACTACTCAAAAGACCACTGGTGTATCCATGATAACATAGTCCACCATACATGGGTGTGCCAATCTGTATCTTGGCTTTATTATTTAAATTCTTCATTTTCTAAGTCATGTACATAAAGCATTATTAAAGCATAGTGTAACACCTTTAGTATGTCCTTCCTATTTCTTCCTTCTTTCTTTCCGTATCTTTGGGCATACTTAATTATATTACCTACCGTATGTCCAATACCATGTCCATTTGCAATAATAAACTCAGTAGTTTGTATTTTTCCTTGGGCATAGTGTTGTGTGTATGTTGTGTCAATATAATTCTTTAACTGAATTAATAAATTTTCCTCATCATACTTGTATATGGGTTTACTTGGTATACAATTCATTCAAATTATCTCCATCACGTTTTACATTATAACTTAGTGCACTAGGATATCTATTGGTGGGGTGGTAATCATTTATTAATATTCTCCTGGCATTATGCAAATCCATAATCAATTTACAATTCTTACTAAAACCAAGTTGTTGTAGCATCATCGTAGTTACTTCCTGCGCAGATTGTGGTCTTGCTGTAGTGAAAATTACTTGGCATCCCCTATCATATTCTGCTTTAATAATTTTGTAATTATTTTCCAATACCTCATACTCACCATCGTATGGTCTATGCATAGATTTAACTAATGTGCCATCTATATCGCAAAAAATTGTAGGTTTATTATTATAAAAATTCCAATCTTCAAGTGTCCCCACATCCACAAAATCTCGAATATCAATATTTCTAAATACTTTATTATGTTTTTGTATCATAATACTAATAATATGAGACACAAATAATTCTTTATTAGAAGAATCTTTTAACTCATTGAATGCGGTAATATATTCTATGGATGAACTAAACTTATAAGCACCTATACAAAAATGATTACTAACTATTTCTTTTTCAACTATGTCGTAAATTATGTCCTGCGAATTTACAGTAACAAAAGACTTAGATGACAATTTTCTTAAATTATCATGATATTTTATATTAGTAGTATATACTACATTACCTGGTTCATAAACAACATTAAAAAAATTATCACAATCTTTTACAAGAAATTCAATATCATTATCTTTCTCAGACAAAATGTTATAAACTGTTTCTGCCGGACCACTAGTTGGTTTATCCAAAACTACAATATCTACATCACCAAGTTCTCTATTCAATACTTTTATGGCATCATATTGTACAGCATGCTGCTGTAAAATACCTATTGATATTTTATACTTTCCAAAAAAAGGTTCCAGTGCCTTTTTAATCATCAATTCGCCTGCATAGTTATATAGTAAATACTTGGGTCTTGTGCCCGGAAAGCGTGTTGATAGACCAGCAGCAGGTACTATAATTTCCATAATTTTTCTATTTGATTAAGTAAAAATTGTTTTGTTTTTTGATCTTTTTGTGCATGTTTTAAAATTCTAATAAGCATAATAATAGTCAAAGTATTATTAATTTCGCCACAGTCTTTTTCTATAAAATTTTTTAAAATACTTAATTTTGCATCAAGATTAATATTACAGTTTCGTATAAACCATTTACAGGTTAAATCTTGATTTAATTTTGCTAGATCAAAGTGCCAAGAATCATATTCTATAGTTGCAGGATCTATTATTATAAATCCTTTTTCCTTATTGAACAATATATTTTCTAAAGTAAAATCACCAATATACTCAGATTGGTTAAATAATTTGGGAAGGCGATTTATCAATTCATCATTTGTAAAACTAAAAATAGAATCAACCCAACCTAATTTATTAAAGTAAATATTAGTATAATCTTTAACAACTTCTTCTGTTTGCTTTAGCTTTTTTATATTTTCTACTATAAATTTTGCCAAAAATTTGGGATTATTTTTTAATAGATAGTTTTTAATATCTAAACCTGGTATATATTCAATATCAAGTATATCATTATCATAATTTAGTATCTTTACCACTGAGAAATCAAGATGATGTAATCTACATAATCTTTCATAATTTCGTACTACATTTCCTTGTTTACGAACAAAATACTCATTGTTTATTTGCATTAAGTAAATTTTACTACCGGAATATCCTTTAAATTCCTTTACAATTTTTTCCATTAATCTACATGTAATTGTCCATTGGGTGCAACGTTGCCTTCCAGTCCCAACGTATCAATTTCTTGAACATATTTTTTATCTACAAATTTATACAATGCGTGCTCAAAATCTATAGATGGATTAATAACTGTTCTTATCACACTATCCAAAATAGAATGAGTATACTTTAATAAAGAGGGACATAGTGAAAATAATCTGGTAATGTATAGTGCTGGTATTTCTTTATTATCTTTCCAAGTATCATGCCGCTTAAATACATATTTTCCAAAATAATTAAACTTAGATATATCAAAATTATCGTTAAGTTTATATCTTCCAGATATTTTAAATATTCTATTTGAAGATGATACTAGTTTCATGGCATTTGGATATGATAACATCAATTCTATCATTTTCATAAGTAAATAGGCATCACCTGCAGATTTCAATCCTGCATCATTAAATTGCCTGGCATTTTGATCACTGCTAATATTTGCCACGAAATCACATTTTTCAGATAACAGTGCATAAATTTTATCATCAAGAGGCCTTGAAGAATTATCAGCAATTAAAATTAAACTATTGGAGCATCTATCTCTAATAGAATCAATTGTTTCATAGGTTTGATTTAATCTTTCCTGGGGATTATATATTCCATGGTTGGTATTAATACAACTAGTTATAAGAAATAAATTATTTTTGGGGGGACCAATTAGCATAATCATCTCGTATCAAAGAATGCCAGGTTCCATTGTGTTCACCTGGCGGAAACGGATTACATACATCAACATACACAAGATTTTCACCTACTAAATTATAATGTTTTAGATTGGCTTGCAACATATCCTCTCCAATCATTATAACACCTTCATCATAATATTTTTGTATGTTTAAAAACGTCCTACAGTACTTAGTTATGATATCAGATGAACTGAAAGCAAATTGATCGTTACAAAAATCTCTCTCAATAACCATTCTACAGTTAGGAACATAGAGTTTACTGTTATCTAAACTAAAATCAGGTGTTGCATTCAACGCATAATCGAATCTCAATCGCACTACCCAATCATATTTAAAATTATTAGCTGATTCATACTTTTCTCTTATCTTTGATGCCTTGTAGATAGAATTGAATGCAGACATAGTAAAATATGCTGGAAATTTAGAATTGGGTATTCTGGGATATTTGGTTTCAAAACTAAGATCAGGCAAAGGATCATCTACTATACTATTCTTTGGTTTATATAAACTTTCTAATTTAGCATAATCTGTTTTGTCTTTTTTCCAAGTATGATAAAATACATCTACATCATATTTACTTAGTAAATTTTTATTGATGTATTCGAAGCCTTTTTCAAAAGATCTGGGTTGCCCAGATATACATGCTGCAATTCTAATATTTGGCATCAATTTTTACCTTTAAATCTGGTACTCTATCATACTGATGGACAATATAAAAAAGATCACCGGTTGAAGTATATACCTCGCCTTCTTTATAAACAGGAATATTTTCTAATAGATGCGGTTTAAAGATTTCTAACTTGGTTGGATCGCCGGTTGTCCCCAATTGACACGCCCAACCATCTTCTGATTTGGCTTGCTTAGTAATCGTTGACCAAGGTTCAGTATGCATCATAATATTATAGGTTGCTTGATCTACAATAGGAATTGGTCTATTAATAGATGCCAAAAATAGATGAAGCATTAAATCTTTTATATATTTATGTTCACCTGCCAATGTTCCTACATTGAAAATTTCCTTTTCGTAAAATTCGTTGTGAATATATTTACCAAAAGCACTCATTAGATTATTATTGCCCCAAGATTCGTGTAAGTATTGTATACTTTCTGATGCACATACAATTTTTTTATTATCTAAATTTTCTTCTAACCAATCAATAGGATTCTGTTGAAATATAACATCTTTAACATCTGTAGATATCACATAACGATATTCATTATTTTTGAGATAATGATACATATGAATGAATCTTTCTACGTGAACAGGGGTATTACTTTTATAATCTAATGTCTTGTTAACAGGCACAACAGTAATGCCATGTTCTTCCAGAGTTTTCACTGTTTCCACAGAACATTCCATTACAACCAAAACAACATCACCAGAAAATGATGTGTTCTTTATAGATTTTGCCCAATTTTTTAGTTGATTCCATTCATATCTGGTTGAAGTTCCAATCAACAAATCTTTCATCTAGCATCCCTTTTTGCAACTACTATGGCATCAAACCAATTTAAAAAATTATTAATGATAATGCAATCGTTAGGTAAATTGTACATAAATTTTGGAGAATTTACTATATTCGTATATAGTGTATCATTATTATCTATTTCTATAATTTTCTCTATTAGAGCTTCTTCAGATGGGAAATCAAAGTAATTAATATAGGATAGAGGATTAAAATCTTTAACGATTGTCGGTGATCCCCAGTAAATAGGAATAGTATTTCCATAAAAACCATGTAGAATTTTTTCTGTTACATACCCCGGATACGAAGAGTTTTCAAAACATAAACTAAACTTATGTTTAGAAAAGTAATCTATTTTAGAAGAAACATCTGGTAAATTAATATTAGTATTATTTAAAAGTAATCCTGCGCTATTTACCTTTTTGTATTCGGTGTTTAATTTTCTAAAAAAATTGTTTCTTATTGGGTTTCCACCATTACGATGAACAAAGGCACAAAAGTCTGTTTTACTCCGTACATCTGTTTTGTGAAGATGGCACAAATAATCAAATGGTCGATTGGTTACCTTGTGTACAGTTTCAATCGCCCACATATCCAGCACATAAAGAGGTAATCTATAATGCCATGGATTAAAATTATGATCAAAACTTATAGCATAATGGCAATCGTAGTTTTCAGGTCTTCTATTTTCCCCTGTATAGAAAATTTTGGTAATATCATTTTTAGATATTAAATTATTTTGTGTACCAAAATTTTCATCACAAAAGATTAAAAACTCAGCATCATTACTTATTTCAATATCATAACGTAATTCTAGAGCATCTACAAAAAATTGTATACAAGAATCCCAAGTATCAGTAAACTGCAACTTAAGTTTTCTCATTCCACTACTCTAGCTACCATAATATCTCCGGGTATTTCACCATCGATATAAGTCACTCTATACTTATAATTAATCTCTATTAGAGCATCCACTACATCATCTTTACTAAGAAAATCCCATTCGCCCGTACCGAATAATCGCATATCATCTATAATTATGACATGATTTTTTACTGAATGTTTTCCTATTTCTTTAAGTTCGTGGACCAAAGGAGAACCCCCATATTTACCTCCAGGCAAAGGTCCACTAGCATGGGCATCTAACCAAAAAGTTGCTTGTCCTTGTACACTCTTTAGTATAAGTTGCAGGCAATCTACAGAATCACCTTCCCAGATTTTTATTTCTTCTTGCCCCGAAAATCTTTTTTTACAGTTTTCAAATAAATCCTTATGTAATTCTACACTATGAATTTTTTTGAATCCGAAATCTTTTGCTACTTGAACAGTATCACCATGATACGTTCCCGTTTCAATAAAGGTATCGCCCGCGGCGTATTCCTGTAGATAAGCAGTTGTTAACTTTCCCATAAAGCCTCATAGTAAGATACCCCGGAGTCTAACCGGGGTTTTTATTTTTAAAAAAAATTAGAACGGAAGTTCCTCATCCCCGGATGTAGTTTCTCTTTCTAAAGACGCCCCCTCTTTATCCTCTTTGGGCAAATCAATTTTATTGTAAAGATCCATAAATGCTGCTTTGGTATCCGAATCAAAACGATTGATACATAAGTTGATTGCCTTTGTTCTATCATCGAAAACAGAATAAGCTTTTACAATATGAACTAGACGTCTTGTGGAAATTAATTCGTCAATGGCACCTTCTGTATAAGTTTTGCGAATAATTTCCGCCCATCCCACCAATTTATCTGCAAAATCCTCATCCAATTTATTAAGCATAGTCATATTATTGGTAATAATTTTGCGTTCAATGGCAACGCTGGGATAATCCTGTTCCACGGTAATGGGAAAACGCTCAAGAAATGCTTCATCCAAAATTTGTGCTGCAATAAATTTGCCATCTTCCGTGCCTCTACCTTTAGTATTGGCAGTTGCAATAATATTAAAACCATTAGCAGGATAAACTACTTCTCCTGTTTTCTTAATAAAGAAAGGTTTCCCTTCTAGAATACCTTGAATACACATTAGTTTGTTACTACCGCGGTCAATTTCATCAATTAAAAGAATTGCACCTCGTCGCATGGCAGTAATCACCGGACCTTCTCTAAAAGATACATTTCCATCAATCAGAGTATTGCCGCCCACAAGGTCATCCTCATCTGTTTCAATACTAACATTGACTCTAATACATTCGCGATTCAACTTAGCACAAACTTGTTCAACCATAGTAGTTTTACCATTACCACTTAGACCAGTAATAAACAAAGGATAGAATGCTTTGGATTTAATAATAGATTCCAAATCTTTAAAAAAGCCAAATGGAACATACGTTTCATCTTTAGATGGTACCAGATTATCAATATCTTGAATTAATTTTTTCTGACGAATTGATACAACTTGTGCTTGCATAGCAGTTAGATGCTCAGGCTCAGTTTCTAATGATTTTTGCATACAAATACTATCTGCCGGTGTGGTAAGATTAATAAGGCCTCTATTAATACGATATTGTTCACCATTTATTAACCAATTGGGCACTGGTTCATTCTTGGATTTATAATGATCAATAATAGTTTTACGAGATGTCTGTTTACCAAAAATATTAAACAGATCATTAATAATATCGCGCTTTTGAATTTCTGAAAGTTTCATTTTAAAGTAGCTCCTCAATTATTTCATAATTATATATTACATTGAACACGATGTCAAGCAATTAATTGAATAAATTTATTTAGAAAAACTCTATTCAAAATCTTATTTTTTTGATTTTTAATAAATGCTTTCATAACTTCCTTCTTTTGATTGGACCCAACAACTAAAGTCTCATCTCCTATTTCTAAATCTTTTTCCTGTACGACAAAGTATTCATCAAACCCTGTATTTTTAACACTGTAAAATTTATTCTTTTTAAGATATTCTGATACTTGCTCTGCAGTGACAGGATTGCCATATTGGTTTGCTACATTTATTGCAGTATTTTTAGGACTTCTGGAACAAATAAAATAACCAATAAGATTACCATTACTGTTTACTTTAAGTAATCTAAGTAATGCATTAGTTACCATTTCAGTAGGTTTAGCTACTACGGAAACAGTACTTCTTTTATCTTTAAGAATAAGATTAAAATAATTGGAGGCACAATAACTTTTAAAACTTTGTGCCTTGCCTTCACTATTTAAGAATTCGGGGCAATCATTACCATCACCGTCGGTAAGAAAGATTGTACTAATAACGTCAATTTTACGTTCTTTCTTATAATCTGAAACTAAATAATTTGCCAAAACAATTGCTTCATTCAAAGGAGTGCCACCTAGTGATAGGTTTCTGGGTAAACATTGGTGTCGCAAAGACCACCAACTTCTTTTTTCCAAATCCCGTTCAAATGATTTACCTATTTGTAACAATCTAATTTGCGCATTTCGATATTGTGCGTTACTCATGGTAGATGATAATAAATTCATTAAATTTATATTAGTTCTAAGAACAAGATCACCTACATTGATTGGTCGAATAAAACTAGATTTTATTCTTTGCTCGTTATCCCCAGAGGCACATACATCTGAAAATGCATATACTTCAAAGGGTATATTTACTTTTCTACAAAAATCCGCCAATATGATAATTTGCTCAATAGTATTGGTAATATTTTCCGACATAGAACCAGACCAATCTAAGAACATAATCATGGCATGATTCTTACCATTGGGAATTTTAGTAACTCGTTTAAAGAGGTCATCTTTAAGTTTATATGCCCAAATCTTTTCTAAGTTTATTTCGCCGGTTTTAGAAATGCTAGCTCTGGCATATTGTGAAGCATTACGTCGTAATTCAAATTCTTTTACCAAATAACCAATAAATTTTAAATTTTTATTTCTATAATCTGATAATAGTTTACCTGCAAGAAATATAGAGGCTTCCTCATCATCTTCTATGCCATATTCTTTTAATGTTGAAGAATAGTTGTCATACTTGGAGAAATCTAAGTTATATATTTTGGAATAATGAATAATATGATTTTTATAGTTTGCCTCGGGTAAATTGACATAAACATACGGATGAAAAGAATTATCCAGAAGTGTTTTTTCTTTTTCTCTAAATGAGACATCTGTATCCGATTGAGGCTCCTTTACGAAACTACCCCCTCGAATTTCTTTAGAATTAGTAGATTCTTCATTTTCTTCTAAAGTTTCATAATCATCATCGCCAGCATCCTGCCAACCCTCTTCTTCACCATACTCTAACTCATCCAATGAAGTAGTTGGATTATCTTTTTGATATTGGTATAATTCTGATGCCAGAGTATATACATCTTCCCAAGATTTCAAATTATTCATTCTTTCTACAAAATCTTCTTCCTCATTCTTAAAAGGCACATTCGTGAAAGATCCCAATTTAAAGTGCAAATTCAAACGATCAATTAAAGATAAACTGCTAAGATTTTTATTCTTGACACCAAAGAAATCTTGATCAAATAATTCTTGATACCCCCTATACATAGGAGATCGCAATCCCGGATATCTGGACTTAATTAATTTTTCAATGCGAGCATCTTCTACTACATTAAGAAAAGATTTAAATCCCTTTCCCTTTTCCTCAATAGCATCATGCCAACCATCGGGCGGTGTTTCCCATGCATGCCCCACTTCATGCCCCACCAAAAGATCGTATAGATCAGAGCTCATGTTTTTCCAGACAGGAAGTCCGAGTACTCGATTCTTCGGATCAAAATAAGCAGTGGGGATTTTTCGATGTTCTACAGTGATATTTTCCTGCGCTAATAGTTTAGCTAGGACTGATTTTTGATTGGAAATATTTTGAATAGACATACCTGCTCCTTAACTATACCTTATTATATAGCAGATAGTAATCGGTGTCAATACTTTTTTTAAATTTATCTTAATAAAAAAGTAATTGAATTTCAATGACTTAAAATTAGCTTAAACCTATATTTGCCATTTCTTTGTATGTGTCTACAATATAGCGTTGTCTAATTTCTTTTTTTAATTTTTCTCGCACATTATTTAATCTTTTATTTGCCAGTGACCATTTTAAAGGTGATACTTTACTCTTAAATGTTTTGCCTAACATATGATCATATTCATGTAAAAATATTCTAGCAGTTAAACCTGTCAAATTTGTTCTTATGTATTCACCAAGTACATTTTGATATTCAACTTCAATACTTAAAGGTCTTTCAATTTTCAAAAAAATACCAGGAAAAGATAAACATCCTTCTTCCAATGTAGTCTTTCCTGATGATGAAATTATTTTTGGATTAAAAATATCTATTCTAAGAAGATCTAGTCCCATCGTAAAGAATTGAGTATTAATGCCTACTTGATTTGCTGAAAGACCAATTCCACCCAATTCTTTCATTCTTTCAAACATTAAATTTGCAAACATCTCAGTAGTATCTTTGTTTTCCTCAAAATTATACAATTCCGGTTCACAATTCAAAATAGATGAATCGGGTGGAACTAGTTTTAATTGACTTTTTCTAATTAACATTATGCTATTCTACTAAAATTTTGATATTTTTCAAATT
>Ga0214917_10002779_pt1 | contig 20943 bp, 17 predicted proteins | sample LL_1208_BB_MetaG_FD_177983 | JGI IMG/M metagenome (GOLD analysis project Ga0214917, IMG submission 177983) | Freshwater microbial communities from Lake Lanier, Atlanta, Georgia, United States - LL_1208_BB | ecosystem: Environmental > Aquatic > Freshwater > Lake | place: USA: Georgia | collected...
GGAGGTAGGCCTTGAGCACGGTCATCACGATGCCGAGCGAAGCGGTGATCACCTGCACCGGGGCGGCATCGAGGGGTTGGCCCAGCCAACCGGCGAGCCATTCGACCGGGATCGGGAAACTCCAGCCACCCAGGTAGAGCACCGACACCAGCAGGGCCGAGAGCACCAGGTTGATGTAGCTGCCCAGGTAGAAGAGGGCGAACTTCATGCCGGCATACTCGGTCTGGTAGCCGGCCACCAGCTCCTCCTCGGCTTCCGGCAGGTCGAAGGGCAGGCGTTCGCACTCGGCCAGGGCGCAGATCCAGAAGATCACGAAGCCGACGGGCTGGCGCCAGATGTTCCAGCTGAGAATGCCTGCACCGGTCTGCTGGTTGACGATGTCGACGGTGCTGAGCGAGTTGCTCATCATCACGATCGCCAGCACCGCCAGCGCCAGGGGGATCTCATAGCTGATCGACTGTGCAGCGGCACGCAGGCCACCCAGCAGCGAGTACTTGTTATTGGACGCGTATCCGCTCATCAGCAGGCCGATCGGCTGGATGCTGCTGAGGGCAATCCACAGAAAGATGCCGATGCCGACATTGCTGATCAGCATCGTCTGGCCGAAGGGCACCACCAGCCAGCTGAGGATCACGGGCACCAGCACCAGCACCGGGCCCAGGGTGAACAGCAGCCCGTCGGCACGGGCCGGAATGATGTCTTCCTTGAACAGCAGTTTGAGACCATCGGCCATGGGCTGGAGGATCCCCAGCGCACCGGCATATTCAGGGCCGATGCGCTGCTGCACCGCGGCCGAGATCTTGCGCTCGAGCCAGACGTTGACGAGCACACCGACCACGGCCGCCACGAGCACCAGCACCATGGGCAGGGGCAGCCAGAGCAGGTGGGCAGCCCCTGGGCTCAGGCCAAAACCTTCGAGGGTGGCCTCGAAACTGGCCTGCAGGTCTAGGGAGCTCACCATTGGAACAGCAACCGTGGTGGCAACTTAGCGGGCCTGAAGGGGCATCCAGTCACGGCCGGCAGCTCCGGTGTAGATCTGCGAGGGGCGGTAGATGCGGTTGGCCCCCAGCTGCTCCTTCCAATGGGCCAGCCAGCCGGCGGTGCGGGCGATGGCAAAGATCGGCGTGAACAGATCCTCGGGAATTCCCAGCTTTCGGTAGACCAGACCCGAATAGAAGTCGACGTTGGGATAGATGCCCTTGGGGCCGAGCCGCTCGGCCGCCACCTCCTCGAGCTTGCGGGCCAGGTCGTAGAGGGGATCATGGCCGAACTGATCGAACAGGTCTTCGGCCAGTTTCTGCAGGATCACCGCCCTGGGGTCCTTGACCTTGTATTCGCGGTGGCCGAAGCCCATGATCTTGAGCTTCTGGGCCATGGCCCGCTCGAGCCAGGGCTCGACCTGGTCGAGGCTGCCGATCTCCTCGAGCATGGCCAGCACGTCTTCGTTGGCGCCGCCATGCAGGGGGCCGGCCAGGGTGCCCACGGCCGACGCCACCACCGCATAGGGGTCGGTGAGGGTGCTGGCCGTGACCCGGGCGCTGAAGGTGCTGGCGTTGAGACTGTGCTCGGCGTGCAGGATCAGACAGGTGTCGAAGATGCGCGCTGCCAGCGGGTCGGGCTCCCGCTCGGTGAGCATGTACAGAAAGTTGGCCGCGTAGGCCAGGTCATCCCGGGGCTGGATCGGATCCTGACCTTTGCGAATCAGCTGAAAGGCCGCCACCATCGTGGGGATCTTGGCGAGCAGCCGCACCACCGCGCCCACGATGTATTCGGGGTTGTCGAGGGCCCGGCGCGAATAGAAAAGACCGAGGGAGGCGGCACTGGCCTGCAGCGCATCCATCGGATGCCCCCCCGAGGGGAAGCTCTTCATCATGTCGCGGATGCGGAAGCTGACCCGCCGGTGCATCTGCACCTCATGCTCGAAGGTGCGCAGCTCGGCCGCCGTGGGCAGCTCGCCCCAGATCAGCAGATAGGCGGTCTCCAGAAAACTGCTCTGGGCCACCAGATCGCCCACCGAGTAGCCCCGGTAGGTGAGCAGGCCCTGCTGACCATCGATGTCGCAGATGGCCGACTGGGTCGCCGGCACCCCCTCGAGCCCGGGGCGAAACGGTGGGCGCTCGGGCGTGGCGGACGCGGTGGGCGACTCAACAGCCATGGCCGGTGATGCTGATGCCCTGAACCTAGGGCGGGCCTGTGAATCGCTCCGTAGCGCTCACTGCAGCGCTCACTGCAGCAGCAGCTTCGGGGTGGCCAGCAGCAGCAGGCGGGCCGGCCCCGCGCCGGGCTGCCAGCGCAGCAGCGCCACGCCGGCCTTCTTGAGCTGGAGGCTGCCGGCGGGCGCGCCGATCAGGGCAGCAGCGAGGCCGCTGAGGTCGGGTTCATGCCCCACCAGGGCCAGGCGCTGACCGGCCAGGGCCTGGCCAGCGGCCAGCCCCTGAAGCCAGGCCAGAGCCGCCCCCCCCGGCGCCAGGGCTTCGGCCAGGGTCAGCCCGCCCGGGGCCAGGCCCGCCGCCACGGCCAGCTCGGCGGTCTGGCGGGCCCGCAGCAGCGGGCTCGACAGCAACTGATCCACCCCCAGGCCCAACTGCTGCAGACGCTCGAGCACCGCGGTGGTGCGATGGCGACCGGCCGGGCTCAGGGGCCGGGCCGCGTCGGGTTCACCGTCCTCGGCGATGCCATGGCGCAGCAGCAGCAGCTCACAGCTGGAGTGGTCGCAGATGGGATCAGTCAAAGCGCACGGCCGCGTTGAGTTGCAGCTGGGTCTCAGCCGGCCCGAGCCTGAGGCTCAGAGCCTCGACAGCATCCCCCAGATTGCGGGCAGCCAGTCCCGACAGCAACTGCCACGGCTGCCAGCCCCGCAGCAGCCGCTGGGCAGGCTCTGCCGCCATCGACCAGCGCAGCAGGGCGGTCTGGGCCGGCAGAGCTTCGAGCTCGGCCAAGCGTGCCCTGGGCGGCTGGCTCTGCTCGAGCTGGGTACCCAGGGCCTCGAGCGACTGGGCCCACCACAGGGGCGCCGTCGGGCTGGCAGCGGCCGGGCTGGTGTGGGCTCCCACCACGCTGGCCTCCAGGCTGCCGGTGGCGCCAGCGGCGCCAGATCTGGCGAGCAACCGGGTCCACACCTGCACCTGACTGCCCTGCAGATCGACGGGGGCCTCCACCAGGCCCTGGGCCTGCAGAGCCGGCTGCAGCTGTTGTGGGTCGGGGCTTCGGGCCGGTGTGCCAAGGCGCCAGCCCCGGGCATCCCCACTCCACAACAGGGGGCCGGCATCGGCCAGGGCCACCAGCGCGGGCATGGGACCGGCCGCGTCGGCCGCCAGGGCTGTCTGCAGCAGACCCTGCAGCGGCTGGGGCCAGCGGGCCGGGGCCTGCAGCAGGGCCAGGCTGGCGGCATCGCCCCGGTAGGCCTGCAGCAACGCCGTGCCCGTGGCGCCGCCAACGGTGAGGGTCGGCAACGGCTCGGCCAGGTCAAAGCGGGCCTCAACGGCCAGGCCTGCGCCATCGGGACGCAGGGCCGCCACCATCGGGCCGACGCCCGCCGGGGCACCAAACCACTGCTGCAACGCCTGGTCGCGCGCGCAGACCAGGGCCAGGCCCTCGCCCAACCGGGCGAGGGCGGCCTTGAGCCCGGGGCTGGCGGCCTGATTCAGCTCATCGATCTGCGACACATCGAGGGCCTGCTCGATCACCTTGCGGCCCGAGGCGATCAGCACCAGGTCGTCGTTGATCAGGGCCGTGGCCAGCGGCTGGGTGGGCTGGCCCACCAGGCCGCCGCGGCCGCTGATCAGCCCCATGCCGCGGTAGGTGCTGACCTGCACATCGGTGCCGGCCAGGCTGCGGGTCTGCCAGAAGCGCTGCACAAAGCGCCGGGCCCCTTCGGGGTCGCGGCTGCGCAGACTCAGCAACCAGCCCCCACCCGAGGGCCCACCGGCCCGGTCACCCAGCAGGGCCACAGCGGTTTCGGGGGCCAACCAGGAGGCCAGCTCGGTGGGGTAGTCGAGGCCTGCTGCCGCAAACGCACCATCGCGCAGCCGGGCCATGGCCGCAGCCGCCTGGCGCCTTTGCCCCCCGGGTGCGACGGCCCGGGCATAGGCCTCGAGGTCGCCACCGTCGGCAAACACATAGATGCTGAGCGCAGCCTGCCGCGGCACGAAACGGGCGGCCAGAGGCATGGCCAGGGGCTGATGCTGCAGCTGCAGTGGGGAGCGCGCCAGCACCAGCCACCAGCCGGCACCGGCCAGAGCCAGCAACGCCACCGCCACCGCCAGCACCACCGCCAGAAACGGGCGGGCCCTCATGCGTCCCACGCAGGATGGGACCATCTTGACCCCTGCCTCTGCCATGGCCACACCCCTCAGCATTCGCGCCCGCGACCTGCAGGCCAGGCTGCGCGAGGGCGAGGCGATCCAGCTGGTCGACGTGCGCGAGGACGCCGAGCTGGCCCTGGCCCGTCTGCCGTTGGACGTGCTGCATCTGCCGCTGAGCCGCTCGGCCGACTGGGTCGATCAGCTCGAGCAGCTGCTGCCGCCCCAGCAGACCGTCGCCGTGCTGTGCCATGCCGGCGTGCGCAGCTGGCAGTTCGGCTGCTGGCTGGTTGAGGCACGGGGTTACAGCACCGTGCTCAACGTGCAGGGGGGCATCGACGCCTGGAGCGTCGAGGTGGACCCCAGCGTGCCGCGCTACTGAGTGGAGGTCCTGAAACAACCCACCACCCCGGGGCCCGATCCCCTTACCATCGCCTCACCACCTGTTGCTCACTGGGTTCAGCCGCCTTGCAGACCCTCTCGCCCCGGCAACGCCAGGTTCTGCAGGCGACAGTGCGGCACTACGTCGACACCACCGAACCGGTGGGCAGCAAGACCCTGGTGCGTCGCTTCGGACTCGAGGCCAGCGCCGCCACGGTGCGCTCAGCCATGGGCGCTCTCGAGCAACGGGGCCTGCTGACCCAGCCCCACACCTCGGCCGGTCGCATCCCAAGCCAGGCCGGCTACCGGGTCTATGTGGATCAGTTGCTGCCCACCCCTGGAGCCGCCGTGCTGCAGCTCGAGCGCGAGCTCAGCGGCCTGGGCCTGCAGTGGGCCGCCCTCGACGATCTGATCCAGCACCTGGCCCGACGCCTGGCCGACCTCACCGGCCTGCTGAGCCTGATCACCCGGCCCCAGCGGCCCGATGCCCAGTTGCAGGCGATCCGGCTGGTGGCCAGCGGCGAGCGCTTGCTCGTGCTGCTGGTGCAGAACCAGCCCGGCAGCACCAGCCTCAACCTGCGGCTGCCGGCAGCCCGCCTCGAAGACCTCGAGGTGCTCGAGCGCTGGGCCAACGCCCAACTGCGTGACCATGGCGACGGCAGCATCGCCTGGACCCAGCTGCCCCGCGAACTGCAGAGCTGCGGCGGCGTGCTGCAACGGGCTCTCGAACAGCATGCCCAGCAGCGCGACCCCCTGCAGGCCGCAGCGGTGGCAGCGGGGCTGAGCGGGCTTGTGGCCCAACCTGAATTTCAACAGAGCACCAGCCTGCGCCCCCTGCTCGAGCTGGTCGAAGCCGCGCCCCAGCAGTTGCTGGGACCCGAACAGGGCCGCAACGGCATCTGGATCGGCCGCGAACATCCCCACAGTGCCCTGGAGCCCTGTGCGGTGGTGCAGGCCAGCTATGCCAGCGGCGACGGCGGCATCGGCCACGTTGCCCTGATCGGGCCGATGCGCATGGCCTATGCGACCGCCCGCGCCGCCGTGCGCTCGGTGGCCCTGGTGCTTGAGCGGCTGCTCGGCTGACCCAGGCTGACCCAACCGGAAGATCGGTTCAGCGGCTGCCTCAGCTCCCCAGGCCGCCGAGCTTGTCGGCCAGTTTCTCGGCGACGGTGTTGACGTCCTTGTCGCCGCGGCCCGAGAGGTTGAGCACCACCTCGGTGCCCGGGGCCAGGGTGGGGCACAGCTGATCGAGAGCCGCAAAGGCGTGGGCGGTCTCAAGGGCCGGAATGATGCCTTCGAGCTCGCTCACGAGCCGCAGGGCCGTGAGGGCCTCCTCATCGGTGACCGCCAGGTACTCGGCGCGGCCGATCTCGCGCAGGTAGCTGTGCTCCGGGCCGACGCCGGGATAGTCAAGGCCGGCGCTGATCGAGTGGGCCTCCTGCACCTGGCCTTCGCTGTCTTGCAGCAGCAGGCTCATGGCGCCATGGAGCACGCCGATGCGCCCCTCGGTGATGGTGGCGGCATGGCGGCCGCTGGCCACCCCCTCACCGGCGGCTTCGACACCCACCAGCCGCACGCTGGTGTCCTGCACAAACGGGTGAAACAGGCCCATGGCATTGGAGCCGCCGCCCACGCAGGCCACCAGCACGTCGGGCAGGCGGCCAAAGGCCTCCTGGCACTGCTGCTTGGCCTCCTTGCCGATGCAGGCGTGGAAGTCGCGCACCAGCATCGGGTAGGGATGGGGCCCGGCCACCGAACCGAGGATGTAGTGGGTGGTCTCGACGTTGGTGACCCAGTCGCGGATCGCCTCGCTGGTGGCGTCCTTGAGGGTGGCGGTGCCGGCGGTCACCGGCTGCACCGTGGCCCCCAGCAGCCGCATGCGAAACACGTTGAGGGCCTGGCGGCGCATGTCTTCGGCGCCCATATAAATGACGCACTCGAGACCGAAGCGGGCGCACACGGTGGCGGTGGCCACGCCGTGCTGGCCGGCGCCGGTTTCGGCGATCACCCGCTGCTTGCCCATGCGCAGCGCCAGCAGGGCCTGGCCCAGGGCGTTGTTGATCTTGTGGGCGCCGGTGTGGTTCAGGTCTTCGCGCTTGAGCCAGAGGCGCGGACCGCCCTCGGGCCGGGCGTAGTGAGCGGTGAGCCGCTCCGCCTCGTAGAGCGGTGTGGCCCGTCCCACATAGGTGGCCAGCAGGTGATCAAGCCTGGCGGTGAAGGCGGGGTCGGCCCAGGCTTCGGCAGCGGCGGCCTCGAGCTCGGCCAGGGCCGGCATCAGCGTCTCGGGCACGTACTGGCCGCCAAAACGGCCGAAGCGGCCTGCCGCCGTGGGCCGGGCCTGGGGCTCCAGGGCCGCGGGGTCGGTGCTCACGGCTGTGAAGGTCATGGCGGCGCCGGCGGTCATCACTGCCCCTGAGCGTAGGCAGAGCACCGGCTGAGCCGAGCAGGCCAGAATCAACCCTGGCGCTGAAGCAAACGATGGCCAAAGGTGGCTGGCAGGAATTCACCAGTGCGGCCAGCCTGCAGCGGCCTGCAGAACCGGCCGCTGCCGCCACGCCCAAGGCTCAGCAACGGGTGCGGGTGCAGCGCACCAAGACGGGCAAGGGCGGCAAGTTGGTCACAGCGATCAACGGCCTGGAGGCCCCTGAAGCCGAGCTCAAGGCCCTGCTCAAAACCCTCAAGGCCAGCGCCGGCACCGGCGGCACCCTCAAGGACGGCCTGATCGAACTGCAGGGCGACCAGGTGGCCATGGCGCTGGAAGCCCTCACCCAAGCCGGCTACCGGCCCAAGCAGGCCGGGGGTTGAGGCGGAGTTGTGCCGAAACCTGGCCCAAAGCCTTAAAACCCTGCAGCAGCGAAATCAGAACCCACAGAGGCCAGCGGCAAGCGATCACGCTCGGCCAGGGCGGCGGCAAAGCAATCGCCGAAGTTGAGCTGGACCTTGCCACTCTGCCCTTTGCCAAAACGTTGAAACAACAGCAGGGCGCGCCTGGCCAGTTCGGCGTCGACCGGAATCACATCGAGGTCCAACACATCCAGAAAGGCCTCGAGCTCGGCGTGCAGCCGTTGGTTGCGCCGCAACTGGCACTGACGTTGCAAGGCAGCCTCGAACGGCGCCGGCCCATCAGACGATGCGGGCAGCGGGGGATACTTGACCGTCCGCCGCTTCTGCCGCCATGACCGCTCCTGCAGCCCCCTACGGCGCCCTCACCAGCACCGGAGCGGCCACCAACATCGCCTGGCACCACAGCAGCATCACCCGCGCCGACCGCGCCCAGCAGCGGGGTCACCGCAGCGCGATCCTGTGGTTCACCGGGCTGAGCGGCGCCGGCAAGAGCACCCTGGCCAATGCCGTCAATGCCGCCCTGTTTGAGCGGGGCCTGGCCTGCTACGTGCTCGACGGCGACAACGTGCGCCACGGCCTCTGCAAGGACCTGGGCTTCTCCGATGCCGACCGCGAAGAAAACATCCGCCGCATCGGTGAGGTGGCCAAGCTGTTTCTGGATGCCGGCGTGGTGGTGCTCACCGCCTTTGTCTCCCCGTTCAAGGCCGACCGCCAGCGGGCCCGCGACCTGGTGGAAGGGGGCGATTTCATCGAGATCCACTGCGCCGCCGACCTGGGCGTGTGCGAACAGCGCGACACCAAGGGGCTCTATGCCAAGGCCCGAGCCGGTGAGATCAAGGACTTCACCGGCATCTCGAGCCCCTACGAAACACCCGAGGCGCCCGAGCTGCGGGTCGACACCGGCAGCCAGAGCCTCGAGCAGAGCGTGGAGCAGGTGCTCATCCACTTGGCCGAGCAGGGGGTGATCCCAGCCGGAGCAACAACCTGATGTCGCCTGGCATACCAGCGAACCATTTCTTGATGATTCGTTAACCGGCTCTTGAACGGCGAGGGTGGGCTCAGCCGATCTACTTGGCGACAGCTTTTGTCAAAGCCATGTCTGTGTCGCTCAGCTCACGCGCCCGGATCAATCTGCCCGTGAGCGGCGCCGAGATCAGCGCCTGGTCAGCCAGCGCCCAGGTGCTCCTGACCATCGGCGGCAGCAACCAACTGGCGATCGTGAACCTGGCCGATCCCAGCAAGCCAGCCCTAGTGAGCACGACCGCTCTGGCGGGCCCGGGCAACAGCGTGGCTGTGAACAGCACAGGCCTGGTGGCGGTGGCCGTCGAGGGTCAGGGCAGTGCCCGCTACACCGGTGGCCAGGTTCAGCTGTTCAGGCTGCAGGGTCAGGGCCAGGCAGCGACACTGGTGTCGGCCGGGTCGCTCGCAGTGGGCGCCGTGCCCGATTCCCTGAGCTTCAGCCCCGACGGCAGCCTCATTGTGGTGGCGATCGAGGGTGAGCCCGACGAGCTCTACAACGTGGATCCCGAGGGCGGGGTCGCCGTGATCACGGTGAATGCGGCAGCACCCGCAAGCTCCACGGTTCAGACCGTCGACTTCCGCAGCCTCAACGGCCGAGCCGCTGAACTCGAGGCCCTGGGGATCCGCGTCAGTGGCAAGGCCGGCAACACCGTGGCCCAGAACCTCGAAGCCGAGTACGTGGCCGTCAGCGCCGACGGCAAGAAGGCCTATGTGACCTTCCAGGAAAACAACGCCGTCGGGGTGATCAACCTCGAGGGCAACGCCCCCACACTCGAAAGCCTGCGCACCCTCGGGGTGCTTGATTACGGCCGCGGTACTCCCAGCCTCAAGGCCTACGACCTCAGCGTGCCCAGCCCTGGCACCACCAGCGCCGGGGCTGCCGTGATCGGTGGCGGCCTGTCGGGCCTGTGGGCCACCGGCAGCGACAGCCTGGGACGTCTGACATTCCTGGCTGTCGCCGACCGCGGCCCCAACGGCGAAAGCACCAAGGTCGACGGCAAGGACGTGCGGCCCTTCCTTCTGCCCGATTACCAGGCCCGTCTGTACCAACTGGCCCTCGATGAGCGCACCGGTAAGGCCGAGGTGACCGGCACGATTCTGCTGAAGAACGCCGACGGTACCCCGATCACAGGCCGGCCCAACGGTGCCAACGACGAGACACCGGTCGATGCCAATGGCAGGACCCTGGCCTTTGACCGTTTCGGCGCCGATCTCGAATCGATCAGCGTCGACAAGGAGGGCAACCTCTGGATGTCGGATGAATACCGTCCGGCCGTTTACAAGTTCAACCCCACCGGCACCCTGCTGGCCCGCTACGTGCCGCAGGGCGCCGGCAGCGCCGCCGGCCTCAGTGCCGGGGCCCTGGGCAGCGAAACCCTGCCGTCATACTACGCCACCCGCCAGCTCAACCGGGGCTTCGAGGGCATGGCCTACGACGCCACCACAAACCGCCTGTTTGCGTTTGTGCAGAGCCCGCTCGACGACAAGGCCTCGAGCACCGATGGCAAGGTCAGCAATCTGATCCGGATTCTGGAGATCGACGCCGCCACCGGCACGCCGGTCGGTGAATACCTCTACCCGATGGCCGGAAAAGCCACCGTGGGCACGGCCGACAAAGCCCTATATTTCCCAGGCGTCGACAAGATCGGCGATGTGGCCTTTGACCCGGCCCGGGGCACCCTGCTGGTGATGGAGCGGGACTCTGCTGTGGGACCCACCAGCATCAAACAGGTCTTCGAGGTATCGCTGAAGGGTGCTACCAACGTGCTGGGCAACAGCCTGGCCCGCGAAGAGGAGTTGAGCCCTGACGCGCTTGCTGGCCAGGGCATCGCCCTGGCCAGCAAGGTGCTGCTCACCAATCTTTCGAGCCTGGGCTACACCCCCAACGACAAGTCGGAAGGCCTGGCCCGGCTGGCCGATGGCCGCTGGGCGGTGATCAACGACAACGATTTCGGGATTGCACCGATCACAGGCAGCGATTTCGACAAGCTGCCCGCAAGCGAACAGGCGCGTTACCGGCTGGCCGCCGATATCAACGGCGCACGCACCTATGTGTATGCCAACAGCAGTGACGCCAAGGTTCAGCTCGGCATCGTCAACTTCACCCCGGTGGGCATCGATCCCACCGACCGCGATTACCTGATCGACCTGAAAACCGGTCAGAACCTGTTTGGCATGCGCCTGGCCGATGGCATTGCCAGCTTCGAGGCCATGGGAACCAATGGCCAGCGCCAGGCCTTCACCATCGTCGCCAACGAAGGCGACAGTCGCATTCGCCCCGATGGCGACTACACCGCCCCCAACGGCACGGTCACCAAGGAAGCGAGCGTCTACAGCGATGAGACGCGCACCGGCATCAGCGGGAAAAGCCCCGAGAACCGGCTCAAGACGATCAACACCCAGACAACGGCCTTTGGCCGGCCCTTTGCCTTCGGCAGCCGCTCGGTGACGATCCTCGACAGCGCCGGTCAGGTGATCTGGGACAGCGGCGATCTGCTCGATCGCATCGCCATGGCTGCGGGCACCTATCTGGACGACCGCTCCGACGACAAGAGCATCGAGCCCGAGAACATCACCGTCGGTCAGATCGGTGATCGCCTTTATGCCTTCGTGGGCCTGGAGCGCAGCAACGGCGTTGTCAGCTTTGACATCACCAACCCTTATGCGCCCACGGTTGATCGCTACCTGCCCGGCGGCAGCGGCATCGTTAGCCCCGAAGGCGTGCTGTTCATCCCTGCAGCCAGCAGCCCCAATGGTCAGCCCCTGCTGATCAGCAGCAACGAGGTGAGCAAGGATCTCGAGGTGCTGAGCCTGGCTGAGGGGCTCAGCAGCAATGGCCTTTCAGGCAGAGCACGCCGCAGGGTTCTGAGCGACGCCCCGGAGAAGGTCTTCACCCTGCAGATCCTGCATGCCAGCGACCTGGAGGGCGATGCCGACGCCATCAGCAAGGCGCCCAACTTCGCTGCCATCGTCGACAAGCTGGAAGACCAATTCGCCAATACGATTCGCCTCTCGGCCGGCGACAACATCATTCCCAGCCCCTTCAGCAACGCTGCCGCTGATAGCTCGATTCGGGCCGCCTTGGATGCCTACTACGAAGCCAAATTGGGCGGCAAGAAACTCGACATCCGCGAGGGCTTCGGCCGCTATGACGTCGCGATGATGGACGCCATCGGCCTGGATGCCTCCGCTTTTGGCAACCACGAATTCGACGCCGGCACCAGCACCCTTCGTGAAGTGATCGGTGCCGACATCCGCGGAACGGCCAGCGACCCCAGCACCAGCCGCTGGCTGGGGGTGCAGTTCCCCTATCTTTCCGCCAACCTCAACTTCAGCGGTGACAGCAACCTCGCCAGTCTGTACACCGACGAGATCATCAACAACGCCTACTTCCGCAGCAATCCCTACAGCGACTTCAACCTCGCCCAGAAGGCGCCCAAGCTGGCACCGGCCACGGTGATCGAGCGCAACGGCGAACTGATCGGTGTGATCGGCGCCACGACCCAGGTGGTGCAAAGCATCTCCAGCACCGGGGGAGTGACCGTGGCCGACGGCAGCCAGCGCCGCGACGACATGGCAGCCCTGGCTGCCTATCTACAACCCCTGATCGATCGTCTGGGAGCCCAGGGTGTCAACAAGATCGTGCTGACCAGCCACCTGCAGCAGTTCAACCTGGAACAGGAGCTGGCTGGCCTGCTCTCGGGCGTCGATGTGATCATCGCCGGCGGATCCGACACGATTCTGGCCGGCAACGACGACGTGCTGCGCTCCGGAGACAACGCCAAGGGCCCCTACCCCGTGATCGTGAACGGTAAGGACGGCAAGCCCACCGTGATCGTGAGCACTGACGGCCAGTACAACTACGTCGGACAGCTGGTGCTCAATTTTGATGCCAATGGTGTGCTGATGAGCGATCTGATCAGCAGCACCAACAACGGGCCGATCGCCACCACCGAAGCCAATGTGGCCAGGCTTTGGGGCACCACCACCGCTGCCTTTGCCAAAGGCACCAAAGGTGAGCAGGTCAAGACCCTGGTCGATGCGGTCTCGGGCCTGGTGAGCGCCAAATCGGCCGACATCAAGGGCTACACCAACGTGTTTCTTGAGGGCCGTCGGACGCAGGTGCGCACCGAAGAGACCAACTTCGGCAACCTGGCCGCCGATGCCCAGCTCTGGGCCGCCCGCAAGGTCGATCCGAGCGTGGTGGTCTCCATCAAGAACGGTGGCGGCCTGCGCTCGGAGATCGGCGAAGTGAGCGGCATCGGCAACAACCTCAGCTACACCCCCCCGGCCGGTGGTGCAATCAGCCAGCTCGACATCGAAAACTCACTGCGTTTCAACAACCGCATCTCCCTGGTGACGGTCAGCGCCTCCCTGCTGCGGGAGGTGATCGAGCACGCTGTGGCCGCCAGCGCCAAGGGCGCCACACCGGGCCAATTTGCCCAGGTCTCCGGGCTGCGCTACGAGTTTGATTACGACACCGACCAGAACAGCATCGAGACGGGGCTGCAGCGGCTGCGCAGCCTGCAGGTCATCGACAGCGCCGGCAAGGTACTCGACACGATCGTGGCCAACGGCGCCCTGCAGGGTGACGGCAACCGCACCCTGCGGATCACAACCCTCAACTTCCTGGCCGATGGAGGCGACAACTATCCCTGGGTCCAGAAGGACGCCAGCGGCAATGTGCTCAAGGACGCGGCCGGCAATGTGCTCGGCCGCTGGACCGACCGGGTCGATGCCTACGTGAACGCCAACGGCTCGGTGGTGGGCGTGGCGCCGGGCGCCACAGCGCCCACAGGCAGCAGCGCCTACGGCGAACAGCAGGCCTTCGGTGACTACCTCAAGAGCGAGTACGGCACGCCTGCCAAGGCCTATCGCCTCGCCGAGACAGCCCCTGGTGCCGACCAGCGCATCATTAACCTCGACATTGCACGGCTGCCGGTGAGCTCCACGGCCCTGATGGCCGCCATGCCGGAACCCCTTGGGCTGCCTGGCATCGAACCCTGGTCAGCTCAGCAGCCGTTCCTGGGAACAGGATTGATCTGACACCCACTCAGGCGGGCAGCCTGGGCGGGTGTCAAGACCTCAGCCACCCCAACAGCCACCACCGATGCCGCCGCAGCTGCTCTTTGCCACGCCGGTCTGGAGCTTTGACCTGCCACCGACACTGGAGCCTGCGGCGATCGCCAAGGAGGTCCTGCGGATTCGCGGGCAGGACCCGACCGGGGTTCAGATCACCAACCAGGGGGGTTGGCACAGCCGCACCAACCTGCTGGAGCACGCCCCTCTGGCGCCGTTGTTCCAGTGGATGGCAGCCCACTGCCAGCAGGCCCTGGGTGAGCTCGGCTGGGACTTTGCCCTTGCCAGGCCGCGGTTCAACAACGCCTGGGCGATGGTGAACGGCAGCGGCCACAGCGTGCGGGCCCACCTGCATCCCAACTCCCTGATGAGCGGCGTGGTCTATCTCCAGACACCGGAGCGCAGCGGCAACATCGCCTTTCTGGACCCGCGCAACGGAGCCCAGGTGCTGCTGCCCCCGTTGCAGGACCCGCAAGCCAGCCTGCTCAATGGTCGCCTTGAAATGGTCCCCCGCCCTGGGCTGATGCTGCTGTTTCCGGCCTGGCTCTGGCATGAAGTGGGCGCCAGCCACAGCGATCAGGAGCGCATCAGCATCAGCTTCAACATCGGCATGCAACCGGTGAGCGCAGCAACACCGAAGCCAGGCTGAGCGCCGGCGCGCAACGCCGCAGACACATCACGCTGTGACGCAGACGACAAAAAAAGACAACACGACAGAAACTTAACCTTCCCCTAACCGTTGCAGAATCACTTCCGGAGACATTGTCTGCAGTCGTCTCAGTGAAGTGCCACTTCTCACGGGTCTTCAAGGTACAAAAGTTCAGACCGTCTACAACATCGGCGAGCCCGTCAACAACAACTACATCACAGGCATTCCAGATGGCCTGGGAGCGCTGAATCGTTCGGCCAATGGCAACCTGCGCCTTCTGGTCAACTCAGAACTGGGCCCTGACAAGGGTTATGCCTACACCCTGGCCAATGGCACCAAGCTGACGGGTGGTCGTCTGAATTACCTCGAGATCAATTCTCAGGGGAATGTCATCGAAAGCGGTCTGGCCTATGACACCATCATCGACCGTCAGGGCAAGGTCGTCACCAACGGCAGCCAGATCAACGGAGGCACCGCAGGAACCAACGGTTTCAACCGTTTCTGTGCAGCCAACCTGATTCAGGCCGGTACACTCGGCCGTGGCAACCGCGGATTCGAACGTCCTCTTTACCTGATCGGTGAAGAGAGTGGCAACTTCGCCACCATGCAGGTGTTCGATCCCTCCAGCAAGACCGTGTACGCGGCGCCCGACCTGGGTTACGGCGGCTGGGAATCGGCGACGATGCTTTATCCAGGGGTGGCCAGCAAGGTCGCCGTGTTGCTGGGTGACGACAACTCCGCAGCACCCATCTATCTGTATGTGGGCAACAAGGTCGCCCGCTCCACCAATGTGCTCGAGCGCAATGGTCTGGTGGGCGGCCAGATGTATGTGTGGGTCGCCAACTCGGGCGCCTCAACCAGCGCCAGCCTCGCTGCCGGCAGCATCACCGACGGCGTCTGGAAGCCGATCAACGTTCGCGATGCCGCCAAGGCCGGGCAGTCGGGCTACGACGCCCAGGGTTACAAATACGCCGCCACCCTGCGGGCAGAAGCCAAGGCGATGAATGCCTTCCTGGGCTATCGCATCGAAGATGTCGATTGCAACCCGAACAACCCCACCCAGGCGGCGTTCAACACCACCGGTGGTCAGTCAACCGGTACCGGCGCAGCAGCGGTTGGCAGCGGCGATTACTACGGCAGCACCTTCATCATCGATGTGAGCTTCGACAAAAACGGTGACCCCGTCACCGGCAAGCTCAACCACGTCTATGACGGCGACGCCGCCGGCAACAGGCAGAACGGCATCCGCAGCCAGGACAACCTGGCCTGGTCGAGGAACGGCAAGATCTACATCAACGAAGATCGTGCGATCGAAGCCGGCGCCGACAACGGCGATGCCGCCTGGGGCAGCCAGGAAGGATCGGTCTGGGAACTGGATCCCGTGACCGGTAAGGCCACCCGCATCGCCCAGATCAACCGCAAAGGCACCCTGCCCGCCGGCGTGACCGATACCAACACGTCCATCGGCGGTTGGGAGACCTCGGGCATCATCGATGTGTCGGCGCAGTACGGACATGTTCCCGGCACCGATTTCTTCGTGTCGGTGCAGGCCCACGGCACCATCGGCGGCACCATCACCTCACAGAACCTGGTCGAAGGCGGCTCGATCGAGCGACTCGTGCTCGGCGGCTGATGGGCTGACCGCCAGCACGGCGGCAGCATCCAGAACCCCCGCACGCTTGCGGGGGTTTTTTGTTGGTGCGGCCTCCGCCTCAGGCGCCCTGTTCACCCTGCCTGAGCTGGCGGGCCCAGGAATCGAGAAAGGTCTTGGCGCAACTGGCCACCGGCACCGCCAGCAGCAGCCCCAGCAGATCGCCCAGGCCCAGCAGGCTGCCCAGACGTGCTCCCAGCGGCAGACAGATCAGCAGCCAGGCTGGCTGCAGCCCCACGATGCTGCCCATGAGCCTGGGCTGGATCACCTGATCCACCACCTGGCCCACCGAGATCGCCGCCACCAGCACCTCGATGCCGGTGCGCGGATCATCGAGCGCCAGCAGCACACTCACAGCGGTGATCGTGAGGGCACTGGCGTAGGGCACCAGGGTGGTGAAGCCGATCGCCACCGCAAACAGCACGCCATAGGGGATTGCCAGCAACGTGAACACAACGATCTGGGCACCGCTGAGGATCAGCGCCAGCAGCACCTGGCCGGCGAAATAGCCGCGAAAGGTGCGGTTGAGCGTCTGCCCCACCAGAGCCCTCACGGCGGGCGGCAGCCACTGCAGCAGCCCCTGGCTGATCGACTCGCCGCCGATCAGCAGAAACACCGCCAGCACCACCACGATCAGGGTGTTGACCGTGAGGCTCAAGGTGGCACCCAGCAGCCCCAGCAGGCGCTGGCTCAGCTGACTGGCCAGCTGGCTGGTGCGGCTGAGCAGCTCACTGCTCAGATCGCCGAAGTCGGTGGGCAGCCCCCTGGCGGCGGCCAGCTCCTGCACCCGGTTGAGCAGCACCTCACCTTCGGCCAGCCATCCCGGCAGGGCCGTGATCAGCTCACCCAGCTGCTCGATCAGGCGCGGCACCAGCCACAGGCCCGCCAGAGCCAGGCCCGCCAGGGTGACGCCGATCACCGCCAACAGGGCCAGGGGTCGGGGCAGGCCAAGACCCGCCAGGGTGCGGCTGGGAATGTCGAGCAGAAAGGCGATCAGCGCCGCCGCCACAAACAACGCCGGAAACGGTGCCAACGGCAGCAGCAGCTGGCGCAGCACCCACAGGTTGAGCACCAGCAGTGGCAGGGCCAGGCCGACCTTGAGCCAGGGGGGAAGCACCAGACGCTCGAGCATGGTCGTTCCTCAAAAGCAGACGTACCTCTTCAGCCCATCTGGGCCAGGTAGGCGGCGCTGCCCAGTTGCTGCAGGCGGCCGTCTTTCGTCACCACCTGAGCGTGCAGTTCGGCCCGGTAGGCCGCGACCCGCGCCGCCAGGGCCGGGTCGGCGATGGCCAGGATCTGGGCCGCCAGCAGGCCCGCATTGGTGCCGTTGCCGATGGCGACGGTCGCCACCGGAATGCCCGCGGGCATCTGCACGATGCTGTGCAGCGAGTCGACCCCCGAGAGGGCGCGGCTCTGCACCGGCACACCGATCACCGGCAGGGTGGTGAGCGACGCCACCATGCCCGGCAGGTGGGCGGCACCACCGGCGCCGGCGATGATCACCTTGAGGCCGCGGCCGCTGGCCTGCTGGGCGAAGGCGACCATTTCGAGCGGGGTGCGGTGGGCCGAGAGCACCCGCACTTCGGCCGCCACGCCAAGGCTTTCGAGGATCTGCACCGCCGGCTGCATGGTCGGCAGGTCCGAATCGCTGCCCATGATCACCGCCACCGATGGGCAGGGGGTGGCCTGCGGCGCAGTGGCTGCAGAAACGGCCAACGGGCGCGAGGGCGGCAAGACTGTCGACGCGGCAAGACTCCCATTGTCTCGTGTCTGTCATGCACTGGCTCACCGGCGTTCGCCTGCCGCCTTCCGATCAGCGCTGGCGCATCGGTCTTGAGGCTGGCCCTGAGGGCCAGGGGCCCGTGATCAGCCGCATCGAGCCGATCGACCCGGGCGCCGCAGCTGCCGGCGACGACTGGGGCGGCGACTGGCTCAGCCCCATGGGCGTCGACCTGCAGATCAACGGCGGCCTGGGGTTGGCCTTTCCCGAACTGAGCGAGGCCGACCTGCCGCAGCTCGCCGAGCTGCAGGCCTTGCTGTGGCGCGACGGAGTCGAAGCGATCTGCCCCACCCTGGTGACCTGCGGGATCGAACCGCTGCGCCAGGCGCTCACGGTGCTGCAGCAGGCCCGCCGCGAGCACGCAGCCGGCCGCTGCCGGCTGCTGGGCGCCCACCTGGAAGGGCCGTTTCTGGCCCGCGAGCGCCGCGGCGCCCACCCCGAGCAGCACCTGGCCGAACCCAGCCTGGCGGCCCTGGCTGCCCGCATCGCCGGCTTTACCGGCGGCCCAGAGGGCGACATCGCCCTGGTGACCCTGGCGCCCGAACGCGACGGCGCCGCCGCCGTGATCGCCGAACTGCGCAACCTGGGCATGGTGGTGAGCCTGGGCCACAGCGCCGCCGGCGAACGCCAGGCCGCTGCCGCCTTTGACGCCGGCGTGACGATGCTCACCCACAGCTTCAATGCCATGGCTGGGTTGCACCACCGCGAGCCCGGACCCGTGGCCGCCGCCCTGCAACGCCAGGACGTAGCCCTGGGGCTGATCGCCGACGGCGTGCACGTGGCGCCCTCCATGGCGGTGCTGCTGCAGCGGCTGGCACCGGAGCAGGTGGTGCTGGTCAGCGATGCCCTGGCCCCCTATGGCCTGGGCGAAGGCCAGCACCGCTGGGACGAGCGGCTGCTGATCGTGGCCGATGGCAGCTGCCGCCTGGCCGACGGCACCCTGGCGGGCGTGACCCTGCCCCTGCTCGAAGGGGTGCGGCGCCTGGCCCGCTGGAGCGGCGAACCGGGCGCAGCCATCGCCGCCGCCACGGTGCTGCCCCGGCGGGTGCTGGGCGACCGCCGCCGCAGCCGCGAGCTGCTGCTGGGCAAGCCCCTGGCGGCCACCCTGCGCTGGCACGAGGGAGCCGATGGGCTGCATTGGCAGCACGGCGAGGCGCGCTAGGTTCCGCCCCAGTTCTGAACCGGCCCCTCAGGCCTCTCGCTGCACTGTCATGCCCAGCTCCGACGTGCTCACACCAACCGACCCCGCTCTCGAGAGCGCCAAGGCAGCCGAGAAAGACGAGGTCAAGGGCTATTTCGAGACCACCGGGTTCGACCGCTGGAACCGCATCTACAGCGACAGCCCCGAGGTCAATCGGGTGCAGCGCAACATTCGCATCGGTCATCAGAAAACCGTCGACAACGTGCTGGCCTGGCTCGGCGAGCAGGGCAACCTGGGGGGGCGCAGCTTCTGTGATGCCGGCTGCGGCGTGGGCAGCCTGAGCCTGCCCCTGGCCCAGCTGGGTGCGGGTTCGATCGCCGCCAGCGACCTGTCGGAGGCGATGGTGCGCGAAGCCGCCCGCCGCGCCGGCGAGGCCGGGATCCCGGGCGAGCGGATCAGCTTCACGGCCTCGGATCTCGAAAGCCTGCAGGGCCGCTACGACACGGTGATCTGTCTGGATGTGTTCATCCACTACCCCCAGGCCGCCGCCGAAGAGATGGTGCGGCATCTGGCCGGCATGGCCGAGCAGCACCTGATCGTGAGCTTTGCCCCCTACACGCCCCTGCTGGCCCTGCTCAAAGGCATTGGCCAGCTTTTCCCCGGGCCCAGCAAGACCACCCGTGCCTACACCCTGCGCGAGAAGGGCATCGTGGCCGCCGCGGCCGCCTGCGGTTTCAAGCCGGTGCGCCGCAGCCTCAACAAGGCACCGTTCTATTTCTCGCGATTGATCGCCTTCGAGCGGGGCTGATCGGCCAGCAGCGCCTCGCGCACCGCCGCCGCCGTCCAGCCGTCGACGGCGATCTGCTTGTGACGGCTGGCGTGCCCCCGCAGCAACTGCACCGCACTGAGCGGCACCCCCAGGCGCCTGGCCACGAAGCGCAGCAGGGCGGCATTGGCGGCGCCATCGACCGGTGGCGCCTGCAGCTTGATCACAAGGGCCGCCTCGCCAGGAGTGGCGCCATCCCGCAGGCCCACCACCTGGTCGCGGCTGCCGCGGGGCTGCAACCAGATCGCCACCGGTTCAGTGGGCTGGGTCATCGCAAGACGTCGCGGTGCATCACGGGTCTTCCCCTTGGCACAGCGCAAGAGCAGACGGCAACGGCGCCTCAAGGGCCAGCCGCTGCCCCGTGGGGGTGTTGAGCTGAATGCGGTGGGCATGCAACCGATAGCCGCCGTCTCCGGGCAGGGCATCCGCACAGGCCACACCACCCGGCCCATAGAGCGGATCGTCCAGCAGCGGCGCTCCGGCCGTGGCCGCATGGATGCGGATCTGATGGGGCCGTCCCGTGGCGATCGCCACCTCCACCAGCCAACCGTCGGCACGGGCTTCGAGCAGGCTGAACTGGCTGCGGGCCGGCAGAGCCGTGGATTCGCCGGGCTCCGCCGCGCCCCAGAGGCTGCCCAGGCGTCCATGGGGCCGGCGTCCAATGGGAGTCTCAACCGTGAGCGTGGCGCCAGCTGCGAGTTGAGACAGGGGTGATCCGAGCTGGGGCAGGTTCAGCAGGGCGCGGTAGACCTTGCGGCAACCGCTCGAACAACGCGCCAGAACTCCGGCGTGTTGTTGCACCGCAGCTGAGTCTGGGCGGGTGGCCCACACCGCGCTGCTCTCGCGCAGCTGGGCGCTCAGGCAGGCACGCGCGGCTGCAGAGCGCGCGCACACCAGCAGCCCGGAGGTGTAGCGGCCCAGGCGATGCACGGGGCGGGCGCCCGCGAGCTGCTGTTCGAGCTGGCCCAGCACGGTGTGCCGCAGGAAACCCCCGCCCGGCAGCACCGGCAGGCCGCTGGGCTTGTTGAACACCACCAGGTCGCCATCATCGAACAGGGGGCCGGGCAGCACCGGCACGGCAGGCTCCTGCCAGGGGGGGCGATGCCACACCAGCCGGTCTCCGGCTGCAAGAGTCCCATCGCCCCAGAGGCGTTGGCCGTTGCGCCAGATCTGGCCGGCGGCGAGCCGCTGATGCCAGGCCGCTGGATCCGAGTGCGAATAGCGCCCGGCATAGAAACCCATAATGCTGGCGGCAGCAGTGCTGACCCGAT
>Ga0214917_10002780_pt1 | contig 20941 bp, 11 predicted proteins | sample LL_1208_BB_MetaG_FD_177983 | JGI IMG/M metagenome (GOLD analysis project Ga0214917, IMG submission 177983) | Freshwater microbial communities from Lake Lanier, Atlanta, Georgia, United States - LL_1208_BB | ecosystem: Environmental > Aquatic > Freshwater > Lake | place: USA: Georgia | collected...
ATTTTAAAATTACAAGGAGATCTTTTTAAACCTAATATCACTTTTGATCTTGCTTTCCCAACCTTACAGGGTGCACTTGAAAATTATGTGGATAGTAAATTAAGGGTACTGAAGCAAGATCAAAATGAGTTGAATAAACAGGTTTTTGGCCTTATCGTAGCCGGTCAGTTTTTACCAGCAGTCTTTTCAATGTCAGAAACTACCGTTATATATAATACAGTGAGTGAATTTGTATCCAATCAATTATCCAACATCATTAATCAGCTGATTTCTAATCTGATTGGGAAAGGGGAAGTCAATTCAGGAACAAATTTTGACATAGCTTACAATAGGAATCCAAATTTTGTAATAACCGATTTAAAAGCAGGCAATGAATTACAGGTAAGTCTGAAGCAAAGTTTATTTAACAACAGACTTACAGTGATTGTTGGTGGCAACCTGGATAATAATTTTTTTGGAGGATCTTCCAAATCGACTACATTTTTAGGTAATGATTTGGTGGTTGAATATGATTTAAGTAAAGATAAAAGTTTAAAATTCAGAGTATATCAAAAATTACAGCCTGATTTTTCAGGAAGAAGATTAAGATTTGGTGCGGGTGTTAGTTATAGGAAAGAATTCGAGTCTTTTGCTGATTTTTTAAATAGTCTGAAAAAAAATGATTAATTTAAGCCGTTAACTAATATAAATAAAAAATGGCTCATTTTAATAATCCTGACTATATCATTGTTGGAGCAGGCTCTGCTGGGTGTGTTCTTGCAAACAGACTTTCCGAAAATCCAAATTGTAAAGTTTTACTTATTGAAGCCGGTACTTCTCAACAACCTGTAAATGTTAAAATTCCAGCGGCTTATTCAAAATTACATCATTCTAAACAAAACTGGAATTTCTTTACAGCTCCTCAAAAAAATGTAAATAACAGGAAAATGTATCAACCCCGAGGAAAGTTAATGGGTGGGTCGAGCGCTGTAAATTGTATGGCTTATATTAGAGGAAATGCCGAAGATTATAATGACTGGCTCAAATGGGGAAATCAAGGCTGGGGATATCAGGATATGTTGCCATACTTTAAAAAATCAGAGCAAAATCGAAATATTGATAATGAATTTCATGGTATTTCAGGTCCTTTATCCGTTTCATACAGTAGGTTTGAAACACCTTTAACCAAAGCGTTCATCGAAGCTAATGAAGAGTTAGGAATACCACATAATCCAGATTTTAATGGTGAAAATCAGGATGGAGCTGGTAGATTTCAATTTACTATTAAAAATGGAAGTAGGCATTCTACCTTTGAATCCTTTGTAAAACCTTTCTTGAACAGAGTTAATTTGGAAATTGCCTCTAATGTTTTTGTTTCAGGTTTGATTTGGGAGAAAGATAAAATCTGTGGTGTAGAGGTTTCTCTAAAAGGTCTTGGTTCCAAAAAAGAGGTCATTAAAGCACCCGAAGTTATTCTTTGCACTGGTGCATTCCAATCGCCACAATTGCTGATGCTTGCTGGCATCGGCGATAAGGATTATTTAAAAGATAAGGGAATAGTTTCAAGACTACATTTATCTGGGGTTGGCAAAAATCTGTCAGATCATTTATTTATTAACATGAACGTTCTCTGTAACCAAAGAATCACCTATAATAATGTAGAAAGATTTCCTTGGATAATTCCTAACCTGCTTAAATATTTAGTGAATAAGTCTGGACCTTTAGCTGCAAGCCCATTAGCTGGTTGTTCTTTTTTAAGAACTTTGCCCGAACTGGACAGACCGGATATTCAATTTCATTTTGCTCCTGTTGCTGGAATGGATATTCACGATTATGATGCATTACCAAAGGAAGAAGGATTTACAATATTACCAACTTTGCTTAAACCTAAAAGTCGAGGTTTTGTGGGGTTAAATTCATCAAATCCATTTGATGCGCCATGGATTGATCCTCAGTATTTGAGTGATTCAGGAGGAGAAGATTTAAAAACATTATTAAGAGGACTAAAATGGGCTGAAGCGCTGCTCCTTTCCAATGCCTTCGAGCCTTTCAGAAAAGAAAACAAACTAAATTTCCCAGGTATTTTCAATAATGATGAAGAAAGAATAGAACATATTCTAAATAGTTGCGAAACCGTGTACCATCCTTGTGGAACTTGTAAAATGGGTATTGACACCGAAGCCGTGGTATCTCCTTTAACTATGAGAGTTTTAGGAGTTAAAGGTCTTAGAGTGGTAGATGCCTCAGTAATACCTGAGGTTATTTCTGGAAATACGAATGCTCCCGTAATTGCTGTGGCAGAGAAAGCTGCAGATTTAATAAAACAAGTAGATTAATGCTTCCTCTCCAACATTAAACATTGAATCGGAAATGCATTATATCTCCATCCAATACGACATATTCTTTGCCTTCCACAGTCATTTTACCCGCTTCTTTTACTTGAGCTTCTGATTTGTAATGAATAAAATCTTGATAATGTATTACTTCTGCTCTAATAAAACCCTTTTCGAAATCAGAATGAATGACTCCAGCCGCTCCTGGAGCTTTTGTCCCTTTTGTAATTGTCCACGCTCGGACTTCTTTTTCACCTGCTGTAAAATAGGTGACTAAATTAAGCAATTGATAACTCTTTCGAATTAATCTGTTCACACCAGGTTCTGCCAAACCCATCGCTTCCAAAAATTCATTTCTCTCTTCCACAGAATCCAGAGCGGCGATGTCGGCCTCAATCCCAGCGCAAATAAGGATAATTTCAGCGGGTTCACCTTCGATTGCTTTTTCAAAATCTTTGGTAAATTTATTACCATCTGGAAAAGAATCTTCATCTACATTACATACATAAAGAATGGGTTTATTGGTTAGGAGCATCATTTCTGTTAAAATGAGCTTTCCTTCTTCATCTGTTTCAAAACTTCTTGCTGGTTGACTATTTTCAAGATGTTTTAATAAAGATACACAATGATCAACAGCCCTTACATCTTCTTTATTCCCACTTTTTGCTTGTTTTTTATATTTATCAAGTCTTTTTTCAACAGTTTCAATATCCTTTAGTATTAATTCCATATCAATAATTTCCTTATCTCTTACTGGATTAACACTTCCATCTACATGCACTACATTATCATCTTCAAAACATCTGACAACGTGAAGTATGGCATCTACTTCTCTGATATTTCCAAGAAATTGATTTCCTAAGCCTTCTCCTTTACTAGCTCCTTTAATTAAGCCAGCAATATCAAGAATCTCCACATTGGTTGGAATAACATTCCTGGGATTAATAAGGGCCGCCAGTTGATCTAACCTTTCATCCGGGACTATAATCATTCCGATATTTGGTTCCTTTGTAGCAAAAGGATAATTTGCCGCTAATGCTCCAGCAGAAGTTAATGCATTAAATAACGTTGATTTTCCTACATTCGGTAAACCTACAATTCCACATTTCAAACCCATGTTATTAAATTTTAAGTATGCAAAGATAGAAATCAAAATTAGAAACTAAATTGAAATATCAACTGATTGAAAAAATATTAACAAATACATGAATTACCTTGAACATGTATTATATCGGGAGAGAACCCTAGTTTCCTACTAGGGAATGTTTCAGCATCATCTAAAACGGGAAGTCATTTTCAAAAGAATAAGCTAGCCCTCAAAATGTAATGAGACAGTGAAAGTCCTTGAAAGAATTTTTTCCAGAATCGTTGATTCCGACAAATTTTTATTGTAAATCAAGGTATTTCCCATTCCCTGCGAAAATTTAAGTTCAGGAGAAAAGATGAAAAAAGGTAAAAATATCTGAAAGCCTACACCTGTTTCAAATGAAAAATCATTAGGCGCTATTCTTACCAGGGTTTCTGCTTGTTTTGTGCGTGAATCACTGGCCACATCGAAGGAATATTTTAATCCAGCAAGTAAAAATAATCGAACATCATGATAAGGTTCTGACTTATAACGAAATTGAAAAGGTAACTCTACAAAGACTGATTCCACTTTTCTATTACTAGCATAATCAGGATATTGATATTTAATTCTTTTTTCTGCAAAAGAAAGAGTAGGTAAAAATCTGAAATCAAAATAATTACCCATTTTTAGATTAGAAACAATGCCCACATTGAATCCTGAACCTCCTAAACCGTGAATGGTCTTTACACTGTCAAGCGCTAAAAATTCATTTGACTGAAAGGTTCTGAATCTTGAATTATTTATAGCAAAGGTAAATCCAAAGTAATAATCATTTTGATTAAACTGTTGAAAATTTGGATTATGGACACTTCCTCTCTGTCCAGACAGGAAAAGGGGACAAAGAGTGATAAATGTAATGATTATTTTTCTGCTAAATAGGCTGAACATATTCCTAGTGTTAATGGCAAGCATTTTATTGGTTTAAATCCATTTTTTTCTAAAGTATCAAGGAATTTATCTCCTGATGGAAATGCCTGGACAGATTCATATAAATACTTATAAGCCCTTGGATCTTTGGAAGTAAAACGACCGATGAGCGGTAAAATGTATTTGAAATAAAAATTAAATATGAATCTAAATAAAAAAAAGTTAGGCTGGCTAAATTCAAGTACCACAATTTTGCCATTATTTTTAAGAACTCTGAGCATTTCTTGTATACCCTTGTTTAGATTTTCAAAATTTCTGACCCCGAAAGCAACGGTTATAGCATCGAAATGATTGTCAGGAAATGGAATGTTTTCAGAGTCACCCTCCAAAAGGGTAATCTTGGGTGTTAATCCCTTTACATTTATTTTATTTCTCCCAATGGCTAACATTTCTACAGATATATCAAGCCCTGTGATGGTACTGTCAGGATAATATTTATGGAGGGTTATAGCAACATCAGCCGTACCCGTTGCGATATCTAAAATTTGTGGATAAGCATCATTTCCTAAAAGGTTGATTGCTTTTTTTCTCCAGCTCCTATCAATCCCTAAAGATAAAAAGTGGTTTAGAAAATCGTAATAGGGTGCTATGCGATTAAACATTCGCGATACCTGACTTTTTTTTGCTTCTTCAGCATGATAGGGTTTGATTTCCATGTTTGGGTCTTTTAAAACGCAAATATAGTTAGTTTATATGGGCTGCAAAATGGAATTTTTTTGTTTAAAAATAGTCTGAAAGTTTCTTAAATTTGTCATTAATTAATTGATAACCGTGAAATGAGAAAACCTGATGTAAGATTAGTTTATTCTTAATTGATCAGGAAAACCAACAGCTGTAATGACTTCAGAAGACCGTATAATCCCTATTCAGATAGAGGATGAAATGAAATCAGCTTACATTGATTATTCAATGTCTGTAATTGTGTCCCGAGCACTTCCCGACGTAAGGGATGGCATGAAACCCGTTCAAAGAAGAGTGCTCTATGCAATGTCCGATTTAGGATTAACCTTTAATAAAGCACACAAAAAATCTGCTCGTATTGTAGGAGAAGTTCTAGGAAAATATCACCCTCATGGTGATACCTCTGTTTATGATACAATGGTTAGAATGGCTCAGGACTGGTCTTTGCGCTATCCTTTGATTGATCCACAAGGTAATTTTGGTAATATTGATGGTGACGGGCCTGCAGCAATGCGATACACTGAAGCCAGGTTAAAAAAAATCAGTGATGAAATATTAGCGGACATAGAAAAAGATACCGTAAATTTTACGCTAAACTTTGATGATTCTCTGGAGGAACCCACTGTTTTGCCAACCAAAGTGCCTAATTTATTGATAAATGGTGCTTCAGGAATTGCAGTGGGAATGGCTACCAATTTAATGCCTCATAATCTTACGGAAGTGATCGACGGTATTGTCGCAACCCTTGCTAATCCTGAAATTGATGTTGATGGATTAATGCAATTTATAAAAGCACCTGATTTTCCTACTGGGGGTATTATTTATGGTACTAAGGGGGTTAAAGAAGGATTTGCTACTGGAAGAGGGAAGATTGTTCTTAGAGGAAGAGCTGAAATTGAAACATCTCCTTCAGGAAAAGAATCTATTATCATAACAGAAATACCTTATCAGGTTAATAAATCAATGTTGGTTGCTAAAATTGCTGAACTAACTATTGAAAAAAAGATTCCAGGCATTTCTGATGTAAGAGATGAGTCTGCTAGACAAGGTATGCGGGTTGTTATTGAAATTAAAAGAGATGCCATGGCCAAAGTGGTGTTATCTCAGCTTTATAAATATTCTCCATTACAAACTTCCTATGGGATAAACAATGTCGCTCTGGTTGACGGCAGACCTGAAATCCTGTCATTAAAAGACATGATTGTGGAATTTATTAAATTCCGTCTGGAGGTCATTGTAAAAAGAACTCAATATGATCTAAAAAAAGCAAAGGAAAGGGCTCATATTCTGGAGGGAATCCTCATAGCTTTAGATCATTTAGATGAGGTAATTGCTTTGATCAGGGCCAGTAAAAATGTAGATGAAGCGAAAGATGGGTTAATGTCCACCTTCGGTCTTTCTGACATCCAGGCCAAAGCTATCCTTGAAATGAGATTACAACGTCTTACAGGTCTTGAAAGAGATAAAGTAAGGGCTGAATACAAAGAAGTGATGGAAAAAATTGCTTATTATGAGTCTATTTTAGCCTCTGAGGAATTACAAAGGGAAATCGTAAGAACGGAACTATTAGAAATAAAAGAGAATTATGGTGATGCCAGGAAAACAGAAATAGTTGCTGCTGAAGGTGACATCAATTTAGAGGATCTTATTAAGGAAGAGGAAGTTGTGGTTACCATTTCTAACCTTGGATACATTAAACGCACCGCCGCTTCCGAATTTAGAACACAAAGCAGAGGGGGGAGAGGCGCAAAAGGTTCAAGAACCAGGGACGAAGATTTCATTGTGAACATGTTTGTAGCTAATTCTCATAATTATTTGCTTCTGTTTACAGAGTCTGGAAAATGCTTTTGGTTAAGGGTTTTTGAAATACCAGAAGCGAGTAAATCTTCAGCTGGAAGAGCCATCCAAAATATTCTCAGCATTGCTTCAGATGATAAAGTAAAGGCATACATAAATATTCCAAATCTAAATGATACGGATTTTATTCAAAATCATTTTATCATTTTCTGCACACATCAAGGAATAATTAAAAAAACATCTGTAGAGGCATATTCTAGACCTAGACTAGGAGGTATAAACGCCATTACCATTGCAGAAGGCGACATGCTTTTATCAGCGACTTTAACAGGCGGTGATCATCAGATATTCCTTGCCAGTCGTCGTGGTTATGCCGTTCGTTTTCATGAATCTAAGGTGAGACCCATGGGAAGAAATGCAACCGGTGTAAAAGGAATGGAACTTTCTGATGAATCAGATGCTGTCGTTGGGATGGTCTGTATTAATCCAGACGAAAGTGTTCAAGATACTATTTTGGTTGTTTCTGAGAAAGGAAATGGCAAACGTTCGGAAGTAGAGGAATACAGATTGACAAACAGAGGGGCAAAGGGAGTTAAAACCATGCAAATCACTGCTAAAACGGGGGCATTGATTGCTATAAAAGCAGTTCAGGAAGATGCAGACTTAATGATTACCAATCGTTCTGGTATCGTTATTAGAATGGCGGTAGATACCATGAGAGTCATGGGTCGTGCTACGCAGGGTGTTAGGGTTATTAGACTCGATGAGGAGGATGCAATTGCAGACGTAGCAGTTATTCCGCGTTCTCCAGAATCAGAAACCTCTGAATCAGATGAAAACATAAGCTTAACTGTGGAAAATTCAGAAAACAACGATATTTCAGAGGATAATTCCATTCATGATACTGAAAATCCTGAAGATTTATAATATTTTTGCAAAACAATATTTTTAGAACCTAAATTCGTTATTTAGGTGTGTCATGTTTACCAAACAAACCTTAATGAACCATGAAAAAGTCATTTTTGTTCTCATTCCTCTTGTTAGGAACCATAGTTTTGAATGCACAAGATTTTAAATCTGAATTTTCAAATGCTAAAAAAGCTTTTACTGCCTTCCAGTTAGATATGGTTGGCAATAAAGCAAAATTAAATGATGCAGTTGCTGCTATTTCTAAGGCTGTTACTTTTCAAGAAGCTAACCTTACTCCCGATGCATGGTTGAAAAGCGGTGAAATTATGGCTGAAGTAGCCAATCAAATCGTTACAACTAAACAGTTAGGTGTTGGAAAAGTAGAAGATTTACCACAAGTACCTTCACCGGAATTAACTGCTTTTGATCATTTGATGAAGGCAATGGATATGGCGGTTAAACCAGCTGAAAAAAAGAAGACTTTAAAATTAATTGGTGGTCTTCAAAATTCACTCAGCAATATTGGTGTTTATAACTACGATGAACAAAAATATGAAATAGCTTTTAAAGATTTTTCAACAGTGATAAAAATTCACGATATGTTGAAAGGTGCAGGTGAGGTCTCTACTTTAGATGCTGAAGCTGATTATCTTAATCAAATTTATATCTCTGGTTTGGCCGCCATTAATGGTGGTTTTGATGCCGAAGCTGAAAAGTATTTTACCCAACTTGCGGATAAAAAATATGATAAACCGGCCATTTATGAGTCTTTGTATAATTTGAAAGCCAAAAAAACATCTCCTGAAGAAGCTTATCCTATTCTGGAAAATGCCCGCAAACAATTTCCTGAGGATTTATCATTGCTTTTTGCAGAAATCAACCATTATCTGAAATTACAGAAAATGAATGAGCTGATAACCAGACTCGAAACAGCTATAAAAATGGAACCTAATAATGTTTCTCTTTATTCTGTTATGGGTAACGTATATGATAATCTTCATCAGAAAACAACTAAAGATGGAGGTGATTTGGCAGAATCAGAGGGATATTTTAATAAGTCATTGGAGTATTTTAACAAGGCAATCGAAATGGATCCTAAAAATGTAGAAGCTCTTTATAGTATAGGAGCTCTGTATTACAATAAAGCAGCTTTAACTTCTCAGAAAATGAATGCATTGGGCGAGGACTATTCTAAAGAAGGATTAAAAAAGTTTAACGATCTTAAAGCTATCGTATTTAAACAGTTTGATGAATCCCTTCCCTACTTTCAACGTGCTGAAGCTTTAAATCCAAACGATATGAATACCTTAATTGCCTTAAAGGAAATATATGCTAAAAAGGATCAATTAGATTTAAGTAAAGAATTTAAAACCAGACTTGAATTGGTTCAGGGTGGCGGTAAAAATGAAAAAAGTTATTTCCCTCAGAATTAAGATATTTTAATTAACATTTATGACCGCTTTCAGTTTTAAACTGAAAGCGGTCATTTTTTTTTGATTTTATTCCTTTTTTGCGTACATTTCACCCATAATTGTTTCCCCCTGCGTAATCTTAATATTATGAAATTCATTCACTTGTATAATTTTGGGTTAGTCATTTCTTTTACCATTAGTATTACTTTGTTATCAGCTCAATCTACATGTGAAATACCTTGTTCCAGAAACGATTGTGGGTCTGTTTCCTACGATGTTTCTCCTATTGATTCAATTGTTTGCGAAGGTGGTGTTTTTAGATTCAAAAATAAAACAGCCATACAGACTTACACTGGTCTGGTTATTCGTTGGGGCGATGGAAAGCAAGATACAGTTTTTCAATTGAATGATTTTTTTCATAAGTACGATTTACCCGAATCACTTAAAGCTACTTGTCAAAATGATACCTTAATTAGATTAACGGTATGTATAACCGCTTTTAAACAATGCAATGAGGGATTTACCTGCAGTCAAAAGGTTCAGTCTTTTCCTGTTATTATTGCTCTAAAACCTAAGGTCTCCTTTATTTCTTCTGCGACGACTGCGTGCGTTGGGGCCAGATTGAATTTTCAAAATAAAACCTGTTTTTCAAATGGCGCTTTTTATTCCTGGAGATACTCTACTTTTCGAATTACAAATATTAAAGATATAAATCTTGATTATGATATGCCAGGTAATTATGAAGTACAACTTACAGCCCGAAATAGCTGTGGTGCCGATTCTATGAAACAAATAATTACCATTTTAGAAAAACCTAAAGCTTCAATACAGGTTGATACTCAGCAACTATGTTATCCTGCAATTATCCGTTTGAAAAATAATCAATTTAATACTTCCGATGGAAGTTGGAAGATTTCAGGGGATACTTCTGTTTGGGAGCAAATAAATACTTTTCCTTCAGTTGATTCGAGCTGGATAAGATTTAAAAAATTAGGAGCCATTGATATTAAACTCATAACCTCTAATGGATGTGGTTCAGACTCTGTTAGCCTTCCTTTTATTCTTAAAGCCACTCCTTTTTTCAAAACTGATTCTGAAGTTAATTTTTGTCAGGAAGGAATGGTTTCACCTGAATCTTTATTTTTTACTTACGATAAACAAAGGATAAGTAATTTAATCTGGAAAATCAATAATGAAAATCCCCTTACGATTCAAGGTTCATCTTTTCAACCTGCTTTATTTAAAAAAAATGGAACCATTGATTTACAAACCATAGGACAATGTGGAACATTTAATCATGTTATACGTATTCAGGTCTTTCCAAAAGATACTTTAAAACTGGCGAAAAAAGAAGTCGCCTTTTGTACAAATGCTGCCCCACTTCAACTGACTGCCAGCCCTTCTGGTATCTGGTCAGGATTTGGAATTTCTCCCACGGGAGTAATCGACCCCTCTTTGTTTGTAAATAAATTGAAAAGTACCGTTTATTTTGAGGCATCCAACCCTTATTGTACCCAAAAAGATTCTGTTATTCTTTCAGTTACCAATGCATTAACCGTCGCTTTAGCACCCATTTCACCCCTTTGTGAAAATGAGGAATATACCCCATTATATGCTGTTAAGGGTGATTTTTCAGCCGTAAAATGGTTGATAAATGGGGGTGTTCCTGCTCAGTTTAACGGTTTAGATCCTGGGAAAATCAGTTTTTCCAAACCAGGTCAGTATGGAATTAAATTAGAGGCTACAAACAGTTGTGGAACTATTTTTGATACCACAACTGTTACCGTTTTTGCAAAACCTGTGTTACAATCTCTGAATGTCACATCAATTTGTTTTGGAGATCAGAGTAACTTAAATCTTAATGTGTTTAATCCTCAAAATGAACGTTTGGTAGTCTCGGTATCTATTTCAGGGGTTTTGATTTTTGATACTATTATCACAGGAAATGTTTTAAACTGGAGATTTCGTCCGCTCGAGAATATAGGAACTTATCCAGTAAAAGTTGTTGTTTCAAAAAGTGGCAAATGTGCTGCTGAGGCCACTGCTGAGCTTAGAATTATTCAAAAACCAGTCCTTTCCATAGCGAGGTTAAATACTTTTTGTTCTAATATTGAATTCTCTCCCAAACTTTCAACCACAGGTTCCTTTGAAACGGTAAAATGGACTTTTCAAGGAGGGATTCCTTCTGGATTTACAGGTTTAAATCCAGGCAAAATTAAATACAGCCTAACAGGAAGATATTCAGTAAAAGTAGAGGGCTTTAGTTCATGTGGTTCTACTGTTGATTCATTGTTCCTAGATGTCATTGAGCAACCTGAAATTACTCGTTTTTCAGCTACTCCTGTTTGTTTGGGTAAAGAATCAAATTTAAATATGAAATGGGCAAACCTTTCTGGTAACCCTATAAATGTTCAATTGTTTCAATCTGGAAATAAACTCCTGGATACCACACTACGTGGAGATATTTTAAGTTACAACTATTTTCCTCCCAGTATTGCGGGTGATTTTCCATTAACTTTGGTAACTACCTCTGCTTCCATCTGTAAAGCTCAAGCCTCGGCTAATTTAAATGTATATACTTCTCCGCCGGTTTCAATTTCAAATCTTAAAAGTTTTTTGTGTGTTAAATCAAATTCAATTGAATTAACTGGAAATCCTATCGGAGGTAAATTTTCTGGAATGGGTGTTACCGATTTGTTGAATGGAAAATATAGCTTAACGGTAGGAAATGGAATTAAAGACCGCTGGATTTACTATGATTATACCGATAATGGCGGATGTAAAGGAAAGGATTCTTTTTTTATAAAAGAACTTAAACAAGCACCTGTTTTAAGTTTTGAAAATCTTAATTCATCGTATTGTAAAAATGACAACTGGATTGACTTTAAAGCTAAACCAGCGGGTGGATTAGTTAAAGCTGTTGATGGTCTATCTTTAGAGGTAGTGAATAAGGTGGAAGGCTTATTCCGCTTTAAACCAGCTAAATCAGGGGAATTCACTTTTTCATACTTCTTTAATGATAACGCAGGTTGCTCTGATTCCCTTAATTTGAAAATTGCAGTTAATGATAAATTTCCGTTTGACCCCGGAGTAGATACCTTTTTGTATTCTGGTCAAAAATTATTAATTGGTAAACCACCTGTAGAAGGTTATTCCTATAAGTGGTTTAATGGTACAAATCTTTCTACGCTCCTTATTGAAGATCCTGGAGTTTATACACTGGAGGTTTTTAATAAACAGTCTGGCTGTTCAATTATTGATACCATACGTGTCTCGTTTGGCGGTGTGAATGCACTGAAAGATCCATTTAGCATGATTGATTTAATTGAAGTGTTTCCCAATCCATTTAAAGAATATGTTCATTTGAAATATAATTTTGGGAATAATCAAACTGAAAAAGTAAAGGTAATTAGAGTAACAGACGTTAACGGCAAAATAATGAAAATAATAGAATGGAATCTAATGGGAAATGAAAAAACAATCGATTTAGGATTTCTTGCTCCAGGTATCTATTTTATTCATGGCTTAGGTAGAACAAAACGGATAATCAAGATATAAGTCAAATTTCAATTAAAAGGTGGTTAACTTGTATTTTTCAACAGCCCAATGACTGCCTTGAAAATTATTTTCAACCTGGAATCCAAAAAAATTACCAGGAATATTATCTAATGTATAGGTAAGAATGGTTTCTTCTGCAATTTTAAATTCAAATTTATTTTTTTCCTTTTTAATTTTTAGGATTATTGGCGCAGTTTTTTGAGGAATTAATCCGGATTTAACCACGTTTTTATTATTTTTTAAGTACCATTCTCCTTTAATATTAATGAATAAACCCCATTTCTTGTTGGCTAATGAGGAGAAAATAACACCAAATTCACCACTATCTTCAATAGACGGAGGCCTTATCATACATTTAAAATTATAGTTAGAGGATGGGGAAATATTGAAAGGGTAAATTCTAAACAACGAGCTATTAAACACTAAATGTTCCTCTTCATTAATGTAAGACCCGTTTATATTTTTATTAAATGGACTATTTCCCTGAAAGGCATCTAAAAAAGAAAATTTATTTGGGGCATATTGTTGAATGACGCTTTTCATATTAGCAGATTTTATTCTAGCGTAAAATTCAGCTTTATTCAAGAAAGGAGGAACGGACGCGCCATTTGTTAGCAAGATTTTAGCTATATCTGACAAATCTAATGCTAGGGCATAAAGTAAAGGGGTAATTCCTTTTGAATCAGAAAAGTCAGGATCTGCCCCGCCTTGGAGAAGTTTATTTAAAAGATATTTATTGTTTAAAGAAACAGCATGTATTAAAGGAGTTTCACCATTTTTTTCTTGTCGTGTATCAAGATTAATTTTTTTGGAAATTAAATAGTCTAATATCTGGGGTTGGTTTAGTGCAACTGCAGTCCAAGGTGCTGACCAGCCTTTCTTTGAAGGATTTTCAATATTTTTTTCCTGAATTTCCAAGGGGATTTCTCCTTTTTCATGTAGAAATTTCAAAGTTTCTAAATCACCATTTGCAATAGCTAAAATAATTGGACTATTATAATGATGATTATTAATCGTTATTTCTTGTTGTTCTGGATTTCTATAATTAGCGCAGGCTAATACCATTCGTTTTACCTGATGGGTATTTCCTTTAACCATTTCAAGGAGCAAGGGTTGATTACAATTTACTGGAGGGGATATAAACTTTGGAATAGCGAAAACGGCTGTTAAAATTAGAATAAATAGTCCTGCAAAAACGACCCATTTTCTATTTGGGTTTTTTATTGGCGCAGTAACTTCTTTTATGGGTTTTATTTTACCTTCTATCAAATGATCTAACACAGAGGATGGTTGATTATCCTCTAACACATCAAATGGATTTAATCCTTTGATAGGTATAAATTTAGTATGTTGATTATTATTTTCCTTGGGACTTAATTTTTCGCCCAGGTTTAAAAAAAGGAAAAGTTTTTCAGCATCCTCCTTTCCAAATGCTTCATCAAGTTCTTCCCTAAAAAATGGAATACTAAGTTTTCTATTATTTAAAAGAGAAAATAAGTTATTGATATCATTATAGGGTATAACCAGTTGCAGATTTGTTTTATTTTCCTTTATGCTGTTTTCTTTTTCTAAAACTGTATTTTTCAAAAGAGCTGAACTCAATACAAAAGAATAAGGTTTATTAAATATTTTTAATTCGCCTTTCCATTCATTTACTTCTGAATTGATAAAATGATCAGAGATTTTGAAAGCTTCTGTATAAAGAGTTTCCTTTGTTGTTTTAGTAACAGCGCCAACCTTTGTTAATATATCATTGGTGACTAATTGTGCGAAAACCGATTTTTTAAAATCAATGCTTCCTGATTTTACAAGATTTTCGGATTTAAGTTTATCGGGGAAAAAAGTGTTGATTTTACTAATCGAAAGTTGATAATCTGCGTATAGTAACTCAGATATTTTTTCCGTTTTATTTGTTTCTTTATTTTTGATGGATTTTTCAACCATCACTTTATGAAATTCATTCAATCTTAATGTATTGACCAGCCAGCTAAAAAGGTCTTCTACTTCATTACTAAATGCTTCAGGCAAATTTGAATCGGTGATTAATAATATATTACCGGTTAATTTATCCGGATTAAAGATAAATCCTTGTTTTTCAAAGGCAACTTCTATCCGAGATCTTAAAAAGTCTTCTATAAACTGAAAAATAATGGGTTGAAGCTGGGTGATATTTTTTACTATGGGAAGATTTTTAATCTCTTTGAATTCTGTCTCCTGGTGATAATAATATAATTTTAACCGGTTAGTATGACTAAACGTTATAATTAAAACATCACCTTGCATCAAAGAGGTTCCCAAAGCCATACATTAGAATGAGCTACTAGTTTAAATACGACTGGGAGTAATATGATAAAATTTTATATTATCAGCAAAACTAACTTAAAAACCTTTAAAATGAAATAATTTATGGTTTTATTTTGCCGAAAATGTCAGTTTTTATTATTTTATAGCCCGTGTTTTCTACACCTAAAAGGGCATATCCAAAATCTGATGAAATAAGCAGATCTACTATTTTTTCATCTGGTTTTTCCGGAATGAACTCACTTTCCCATAAAAGTTCTCCAGCAGCAGTCAGGCGAGTTAATCGATGCCTGTATTTTAAATCAGGCGAAATAAGTCCATCTCTTTCTAAAAAGATTAGTTGTCCCTCTTTTTCACACAGAATTTTAATTCCTGTACTTACTCCTTGTGTTGATTCCCTAGTATATTCCCATTCTCTATCTCCATTCAAAGTTAGGGAAGTAACGTAAGTTTTGTAACCTTTTAATGTTTTTTGTGAAGCTGCTATAAATATGGATTTACCATTTCCTGAAATAGAGGCCTCTTTAGCAATGAAGATTTGTGGAAGGTTTTTGGACAAGGTCATTGTACCATTTTGCTGAAATCTTAACAATACTGCATTTCCACCAGGACGTGAAGCTAATAAATAGATGGTTCCGTTGTTAGCAATATAAGCTCCTTTAGGTTCTGTATTTGTGTCGTAGGTGTGTAACCATTCTGAAGTTCCACCAATGTTTAGAGAATTGATAAAGAGTCTGTTTTCTTGGGTATATTGTTTTAGTATGCCGGTAATATACCATTTTCCTGATGTATTGATCAGACAATGTACTCCTTCCGCCTTTTCAATGAGTGGGAATTTTTTTGATAAATCATTACTGATAATGGATTGTATCGTAGGGGATACCCCGTTAGAAAATTGCAGAAGCTGAACCCCTTCTTTCGATTTAATTAATGTCCCAAATGCGTTCTGTCCAGGTCCGTTTTGAATATCGTTTCCTATTCCATCTCCTAAGGATGTACCCAATGTAGCTGATTTTCCATCTGGCGTCACATTTAATAAGTTAATCTGCTGCTTTGTATTTGTCCCTAAAATTCTAAAGGAACCATCTGTTAATTGAACAAATTTATGACTAAGTTGCGTGTCAACAGAAGGGGAAAGAGGGTAATATTGGGAAAAAGTGTTTAAGGGAAATTTTTCTAATTCCCATTTGACACATCCATTTAAGCCTAGTACCAAAAATAATACAATTAATTTTAAGTCTTTCATAGATTAAAATTTTAATCGAAAGCCAATAGTTTGCTGATTGCTCAGCGTTGCTTCCTTATTTTGATTCAAACCAATGGAAGGTGCTGGGACGGATTGCATAAATAACTCTTTACTAATGCGCCTGGCTTTGCTATCTTTTAGAAAAACATGCGTATCGTTTATAAGCCAGATGCTTAAACAAGCGGCAGCACTGATTAATCCACGTTGATGCCATTTATTAGCATTGTTATAGGACCATTCATTTTCGGCAACAGAAAAAGTTTTTTTATGGATTTCATAATCAATATCCGATTGTCTTTTACTAACCAAGGCAAAAAAACCACTTCCTAACCAAACTCCAGTTATAATCGGCCAAAATGGGATTTTGTTTTTCTTTTCTTTCATTAATTGAAAATGCCTGATGCCATGTCCTGGGAATAAATAGGTTATTGGCGAAACAGGTTTATATGCCAATGGCGGAGGGAGTGATTTTGAGGTTAATTCATTATTTTGAGTGGTATCCGTAATTTTTTGGGTTATTTCCGCGATTAATGATATATCAGGTAAAGAACAAGAGACATCTGGTAAGTTTTCACATTTTTTCTCATCGGATAATTTACCAATTCTTATAAATGAAACCTGCCAGTAAAATTTATCTGGTGCTTCAGTATTTAGTTTTGGTGCATTGTCAAGAAAACATCTTAATTCGAAAAACATTTCTTTGCAGATGACTTGCTCAGTAGGCATTCCATTTCGTAGAAAACCAATTCTTTCTCTCACAGGTATGGAACCTCTATAAACTTCGTACACCAGATTATCTGGATGTTTTTGTCCATTTGGTAATAATATTGGACTTGAAAAGCCTGCTGGTTTGAATGAAACTGTTTTACCGAATTCTTCTCCTGGAAGTGCCCAGCAAATATTAACCCCATCTTGCCTGGATGTCTGCCCGATGAGCATATCCATATATTCGTCTAAATTAACATAATTTTCTTTAATCTGGCCGCTCTCACTCAATAACATGCCATAATAGGGGGTACTACCTGCTGTTTCACCTCTGACATCTTTAAAAAGAGACAAAGCATGTCTTTTAGCAGCTTCCTTTAATCGAAAGATTTTTTCATTATCACTGACAATTCTAAAACATTGATGTAGTTCTTGGGCCATACCAAAGGCCAGGTTGCCAAAGTAATTTTTTCTTTCGTTTAATGTGGCTTCGATTTCATTTCTTTTTGTTTCCCAGGATTCTTGTGTATACCCAGCTGGTATAGCAATTGATTTAGGCGCTTCGAAAGTAAATTTATTACCGTTCTTATAAATTCCTTCCTGGGCAGCTGATTTAAAACTACTGATAAAAATAAATATTATCCATATCAGTAAAAACTGGATAATTTTATTGTTCATATAAAGTAATCTTTGACAACAAGGAACTTTCTGTGAAGTTTTCCAGATTTTTTACCCCAATTATCACCGCTTGGTCCAAATAGCCTTTTTCCTTGTTTTGCTCTGTCCTTATTAATATATAATCCATAAATGCATCGACATCATTGAATTTTCTTATGCCATTTCCTTGATTATTAGTTAATTCTATAATCAATTTGTTTGTTTTAAACAATTTTTTGAAATCATCTATATGATATAAAAGAGATTTTTCATCGTTAGCATAGGCGGCCATTTGAATCACATGTAATTTGTTCATAACATATTCCGTTGAACAAAGTACTAGAATTTCAATCCTGTTTCTTTGGGTTTTATCTGCATTAAATGCTTCTATCTTATACTGTCCTGGTTTTTGAAATACATGGGATATTCTTTTTCCCGAATTTGTTGTTCCATCTCCAAGTTGCCAGATTAAAGGGTAAGAGGTATTAACATAAAAAGTTATGGGTTCTCCAACTTCTAGTCTGGAGGAAGAAATTAAGATGGAAAAACCATTTCCGTTTTTATTTGGAGAGACAGGTTTATCTCCTCCTTTAAATACTAATTCGCCTGAAGAGGGTAATGGTGTGATATTTTCCTTTATTTCTTCCAGATTGTTTAAAACTGAATCCGTTTTTTTTGGTATGATAACGGATTCCGAACCTACAATTTCTAATGGATCGAAGGAGGGAACGGATAATTCCAATTCATTCTGTAACGGTGTCTTAGCTAATGATTGGGTTTCTTTAGGTTTACATCCATTAAAAAGAACCATCAACATTAATAAAACAAAGAGTGATAAAAGAGATTCTTGGGGGCTTCTCATTTTAATATATTAATAATCAGTAATTTAAACTGCTTATTTTAAACTCAAAAATACGTTTTTCCCCAAACAAAAAATTTATTTTTTCATTTTTTACTAAAATAAATATTTTCAACGCAAAATATTCACTGTTCCCGTAAAAACCTGGTCTTTACCACTTATGAAAGTGATTTTTGCCTGCCAGATATAGGCACCTTGAGGAAGTATTGGACCTAAATTGTTTTTTCTTCCGTTCCAACTTTCTGCTGGGGCATTATCTGCGAGTTTATTTGAAAACCAGACCTGCTCACCCCATGGACTGACAATCTGAATTTCATATTTTTTAAGACCAATTCCTACTGGCTTGAAAATTTGCACATCGGCATTTCCCGATTCGGGTGCGAGGGCATTTGGTGCATAAAAAGTGGTAATCCATTCAGGTTCTATTTCTTTAATGATTGTATCAGAACAAGTAAATGAGTTTATATAATCAGCGTAAGCAATGAGTTTAACTTTTATATTTCTATTAATATTGTATTCGTGCAAAGGACCCAGTGTTTCATCTGTATTTCCATCTCCAAAATCCCAAAAATACCTGTTTGAGAATAAAGATTGGTTGATAAATTGAACTTCACCTATTGTTTTGCTTATAAAATCAGTTCTATAATTAAAATCTGCTTTCGGTTTTGGAAAAATGGAAACAAGCTTAGCAATGGTAATGCTATCATTGCATTTATTATCCTGACTGGTAATTAGCGTGATGTGAAAATCGCCGATTACCTTGGTACTAAAGTTGGGACTTGATTGTGTACTAACCAGATTATTTCCCAGATACCATTGAAATTGATTTGCATTTTTGCTTTTATTAACAATAATCGGTGAATTTCCAAGGCAAATATTTGGGGACAATATTTCGAAGTCGGCAAAACTTTGGGTGTTTATTCGAATCGACTTTTCAATGGAATCTTGACAACCAAAATTATTTTTAACCTTTAATTGTAAACCATAAACACCCTTTGGTTTGTAAGCTGTAAGGGATGGTTCAAATTCCTGATAAGTATCATCCATCCATTTCCAAATAAATTGAATGCTACCAGTTGATTTGTTTTTAAGACCTGAAAGCATTGAGAATTCACAAAATTCATCATTAGGAAGCGAAAAATTAGCCATAGGTTTGGGATAAACTAAAACTTCCTGAGGTTTACTTATCTGAAAACAACCATATTTATTGGAAGATCTTAGTTGAATCGTAGCTAATCCACTTTTAGTAAATAGATAACTGGGATTCGTAGCAATTAATGTATTTTCATTTTCAAAATTCCATAAATAGGAGGTTTCGGGTTCTTCCGCATGTTTAATATTTACCGAAAAGGGAGGACACCCTGCCGTTTTATCAACCAGAAAATTAACATCAGGAACTGGATGAATTTGAACTGTCTTTTCCAGAATTGATTTACATGAGTTAATAGCGGAATATGCAGTTAATTTTATATTATACTCACCCGGTTTGACATAATTATAAACAGGGTTTAAGGAGGAAGAAAAATTTCCATCGCCAAATTCCCAGAAAATTCCTGATATATTTTCAGGCTTTTGAAATTTCAGTACCGGTTTTATGGTATCATATAAACAATAAGCTTCCTTTAGAGGAAAAGAAATTTCAGGCTGGGGAAATACATTTATTTTTGTTTCGAAGGTATCCGTGCCACATTTTGTTGCTCCTAAGATGAGCTGATAAATACCTGAGGAATTTAAAACTTCATTGAAAGCAGATAAATTGGAAGAAGAAATTTTTCCATCTGGATAACGCAATTGCCAGTTTAATGAGGCTCCATTAGTTGAAAAACTTTTGGCCTTCAATTGAAATGGTGGGCATCCTTCTAATGAATCAATTTCGAAAAATGCTTCTGTATCCTTTTTATAAACTGTAATTTTCTTTTCTATGCTATCTTTTCCACATGCATTTTCCGCAAATAATTTTATTTTGAATTCCTTTAAATCTGTTCCCGACAAACTATAAAACTGTTCCTGTGCCAATGAATCATTACTTTTATTACCGTTTCCGAAGTCCCAATGATATTGAAGTGGACCGCCTTTACTAACATTGGCCAGTTTAATGGATAAAGGGGAACAGCCTTCCGTTGGAAATGCACCAAAAACTGGTTTTGGCAAAGGGTGAATTAGGATTGATTTTCCTGCATTTACTTCAGCACAGTTATTTTTTGCAATAGCCTCTATTTTATAGATTGTATCCTGGTCTGCTCCTTTCAGTTTCCATATTGGAGGATCCTTACTTACAACGGTATCTTTTCCGTTGATCCACTTTATCATTAAATCATCACCCATGGTTACTCCTGAAATGATAAGGTCAAAAGGAGCACATGCTTCATTATTTGATAAAGTAATTTGAATATTTGCCGGGGCAACAACCTTAAATTTTTTCTCAATAGTAGCAACGCATTTTTTTTG
>Ga0214917_10002782_pt1 | contig 20924 bp, 19 predicted proteins | sample LL_1208_BB_MetaG_FD_177983 | JGI IMG/M metagenome (GOLD analysis project Ga0214917, IMG submission 177983) | Freshwater microbial communities from Lake Lanier, Atlanta, Georgia, United States - LL_1208_BB | ecosystem: Environmental > Aquatic > Freshwater > Lake | place: USA: Georgia | collected...
GAAGATACGTGTTTGTAGAAAATTGAAATGCTTTTTAATATTTATCTATAATAACAATAACACAATCAACAAAAATCAAAAATGGAAAACAACGAAGCGGCATCATTCAAATCATTAGAAGATTTGATAACTACGGCTATTCAAAAAAAAATTGAAAAATCATTATTGAATGATTCACAACAACTTGCTATATCTTTAGGTATTGGAATATCGAAAGATATGGATAAAAACAAACAAAAAAACAAACAAAAAAAAGATTTGGTCAACGATATCAAAGACAAATTACAAAATTTGTCTACCGCTGAAAAAATTGACCATACAAAAAAATGTAAAATTGGCATGGAATTAGAAGTAAAACACATATTAGAAAATGAAATACCTATTGATGAACTTATAAATATCGGTATTTGCTTACCTTTACACGAGTTTTTGGAAAAAAATCCGGAATTATGTGATAAATTTACGAATACATGTGATTTGGAAAATGTAAACAATAATATAAAATCATCCAACTGCGTTGCATGTGAAGTGCAGGGACTATATATACTCACTATAAATAAAAATGGTATTGATTATATTGTCAAATTAGGTTCATTTGCCGAAAGCCAAGGTATGTTCAAACGTATATGTAGTTTTGGCGGTGGAAACCACGAAACCGGTTCGGCAACAAACAAATGGTTCCAAAGATTTATCAAAAAAGCATTGGCACAAGGATACACTAGTAAATTCACTTATTATAATAAAATACAAGAAAAAATAAACATAACAGATATGGACGGCAATTCGATTGAAATGATGCCATATGTTATGCGACCATTAGAAACACAATTGTTTACACCTTTTCTCATTTAAAACGCCCATTTTATATAGTTTTTCGTTGAAATTATATAAAAAAAATATATGGTTATTATCTAAATGAATGTTGATGAATTGCTTACTAAAAATAAACAATTAGAAGAAGAGGTAAATATGTTAAAAGAAAAACTTAAAAAATATACTGCCCCTTCACGAAGCAAAAATTATTATGAAAATCATAAAGAGGAAATCATAAAAAAAACAAAGGAATATAAGGAAACTACAAACTACTACGCTAACATTCCAATTGAAAAGAAAAAAGAATACGCAAGACGAGCATATTTGAATAAAAAAGAAAAATTACAAAAAGAAAAGGAAGAAGAGACAAATGAAAAATTCATGGAGGAAAACATTTAGGCATTTATATAACTTTTGCGAAAAAGTTATATAAATAAAATCTCTGTATAAAATATAGAATGGTGAAAAAGAAAAAGTTGAAAGACGATTTCAAAACATTTAGGCATAATGAAAAAGCATCTTTTCAAACCATCAAAACCACACTCAAATCTGTCCTTTTGAACCGTAATGAGATACAACCTGAAATAAATAATTTGGTTTTTGCTATGAATGATTTAATGATACATTCCTACCAGTTTATTAGGTTATATGTTTTACATTGTTATACTAATAATCAACTCTTACCTGAAATAGATGAAACATTTATTCTTTATTGTATCAAATCATTAGGAGTTCGTGATAATAGAGGTAAGAAGGGGGCGGATACGGAACTATTAGATAAACTGGAAAAGTTTTATTTAGTAGAATACCAACCTTTACTGAACCATGAGAAAACTAATTTGAAAAATACCACTTTTATGCTTCCTTATTTGGCTACGCAAGTTCATACTTCTTTATCCAATAACGCACAAGAGCATTTTATTCAACACCTCTTACGCTTTATCAATAAAACAACAACAGAAATTACAGAGGATAATGCAATACTATTTCAATTCAAAAAACAAGTATTAGAATTAGAAGAAACGAATGAAATCTTTTTAGATTGGAAGAAACAACACCTACCTAACATATTCCCAAAAGATATTAAAAAGTCAATACATTATGATGTGAAAGTTAGACCATTTTCTTATTTGAAAGGTATGTTATATATGAATTCTGTGTTAGAAAAACAAGAAAGTAAATTATTCCAACCCTTACCATTAAGAAATAACATCATTCCAAAACATATCATTTTAGATACTGCTTGTTTGGTGAGTTTATTTTGTACTGAAAAAGATAAGGATGGGAATAAAATAAAAAAGGGTGAATTATTGAAAAATATCAAAGATAATCAGCGTGATATTTGGAATGGATTTTTGAATTTGAACCATAAAACATTCAAAAATAAGCATTATCAATTTCATCACCAAATACAGACAGATGGTATTTCATGTTGTTTGTTATTTATTAGAAAGGATTTGAAAGATAAAAAATGGGGTAGTAAAGTTCCTGCTTTACCTGAACAAGATTTCTATAATATTGAAGATTTATCAAAGGAACAGTTAGATGAATTGAAACCGAGAAACATTGTTGGATGCGACCCAGGAAAAAGAAGTTTGGTTTATATGATGGATAGTAATGGAAAGAAACTACAATATACAGCACCTCAAAGAAAAATGGAAAGTAAGGCAAAATGTAATCAACGAATATTATTAGAAGAAAAGAAGAAACAATGTATTATTGAATTAGAAACCGAACTATCCAGCGAAAATAGCAAATCTGTAGATTATGAAAAGTTCAAGTCCTATTTGGTAGAAAAGGATAAGTTGAATAAGAAAGTAATTGAATTTTATCAACGAGAAACTTGGAGGAAAATGAAATTCCGTCAATATAGTTATGGTAAGAAAAGTATGGATAATTTCCTGAATAAAATCAAAGAAACTTTTGGAGACAATATTCTTATTGGTTATGGAAATTGGAGTAGAAGTACACAAATGAAACATTTTATGCCTACAATGAATAAGGGATTAAGAAAACAAATTCATAAGAAATACGACACAATAACCATAAATGAATGTAATACAAGTAAGAAATGCTGCGAATGTTATAACAATTTGGAATATTACAGACACAAAAATGGAGAAAAACAGTTCCGTCTTTTAGTTTGCTCTAACTGCGTGAGACCTCAAGTCAAACAAACCGTATTTAGAACAAGAGACGCAAACTCTTCCATAAACATAATGAATTTAACAAAATGCTGGATAGAAGAACAACAAAGACCATTATGTTTTCAAATTTCGTCTTTCACCTCTTCAAATACTAAAAATGAAGAGGAAAAAGTTAGACCATCGTAGGTGAAATTCCTACTATTGATTTTACATTTTTTTCTTATTTTTTGTCCAGTAAAATGGGCGTTTTAAATGAGAAAAGGTGTAAAAAATATAATGAAACGAATCATAATATACCACCAATATTTGGTTCAAATTGTCTATAAATGATTCGTAATATATTCGATTTCTTCCCCTGTAATATTAAAATAATTATATATTTCTTCATAATCTCCGGTTGGTATTGGAAAGTTTTGTAATATACGTATATTGTTGAAATTACCCCAGCGGCATATATTATTTATGAATACGTATAATGGATGTTGTAATATTTGTAAATATTTTTTTGCTTCTGCTTCATTTGCACATAATATAAATACAATAGATTGAGTCATTCCACAATTATCTATAAATACACCATACTTATCGGTCGTTGATATAAATACTTTGTATCCTTCTTGAAATTTGTGCGGCCGGGATGCGTATACCGTTTGGCTCGGTGTATGTATCATTTTGTATTTAAATACATCCGTTTTTTCGTCGCGAATAAATTCGGCCTTGGTATATCGGTGTAAATCGCTACTGGTTTTTATTTCAAATTTAGGATGCACTGGATTGTCGACTGTTTTTGTTAATATGTTTTGAACGGTTTGATTATATAACAATGGAATATACTTACGCGGTTTCGATACAACTGAACTGGTGTATTCTTGTTTTTTCCATATACCGGAAACATTTATATTTTTGTAAAAAGGGCAATTTTGAATGATATACCAAGTAAAACTGGAACCTATTTTTTTGAAATATTTTTTGGCACTATGTATATCCAAATGTATGATTTGCAATGATGTAATTATTTCGATTAACACATTTCGGTCGGCATATGACATCCAATTATCGGGTGTTATAAAAAGCAAATAACCGTTTGGTTTTAATTGTGATAATGCTTTTTCTATAAAATCTTTGATTAAGTTGTGATTTTTAGATGCGCGTTTACCATTTTCTAATAATTTTGCATACGGTGGATTCGCCACAATTAAATCATATTTTTTATCAGTCGTATGATTGATATAATCATGGTTCGTAATTTGTAAATTATATTTATCGCTACAGAATATTTTTCGAACATTTTCTAAACGGCTTTCATTAATATCATTGAATTCTAATATATTTTCAAGTATTCTGGTTTTATCGTGATGCTTTAATAATTCAAATAAGATTGGAATGCTGAAGTTGCCGTTACCACAACATGGGTCTAATATCGCGAGGTCGTCCTTTTGCCATAGTTCCATTGGAATTTTATGTATCATTTCACATACACAATCGATGGGGGTAGGTTCATCATTACTTGATTTATAGGTGCTTTTATCTACATTCAATACTTCGTTATAATATTTTTGTAATTCATCAAATGAAGATGAATCAATGGTAACGGGTTGTTGAGGAGTAGTAGTAGATATGGTTGGTGCAACACATGGGGTTTTTCTATTTATATGTTGGGTATGACGTGATTTCGTATTAAACTCTTTGCCGCATTTTTCACAAGTTAGTTTATTCATATAGGATGTATTAGTATTATACATATCATAGTATTATTTCTAAATCAATTTTATCGAATACTAGATTGTATGAATATATCATTTTCATTTTTGATTTTAATAAACAAAAGCATTGTTTAATTTTATAATTATTTAACAAAATTGAAATAAATCTACTTAAATAAAAAGGGTGTATACATATATACTTCCATAAATGTCAAAAGAAATAGAATATAAATTAGTTGAAGGTATAAAAACTAAATATAATAATGTGAATATTATTATAAATGAAGAACCGCCATATACGCTATATAATTGTAAGGATATTTCTGGATTATTTGATGTTAAAAATGTTCGCTCAATTACAAGATATTATTCAGAAAATGATATAATAAAAAGATTATGTGACACAAGTGGTGGAAAACAAAAAATGTCTTATTTTACATATAATGGTTTAATGAAATTTTTGTCAAAAAGTAGAAAACCAAAAATTATCGAATTTGCAAAAATATTTAATTTAGATTTAATATCAAAAAATTATTTATGTATTGAAACTGATACCATTGCATGTATTATGCAAACATTCAAACAAGAAGTTATGATTACTCAACATACAGTAGATAAATATAAAATAGATTTATACTTTATAGATTATAAACTAGCAATTGAATGTGATGAAAATCATACAGATATAGAATATGATAATAAAAGACAAAAAGAAATAGAATATATGTTAGGTTGTAAATTTATAAGATATAAACCGTATGAGAACGGTTTCAATATATTTAATTTATTGAATGAAATTTATAAACATATTTCTCAATAGGTATATTTACAAATAGTATCGATATTAATTTATTTTAATACTGTGTTTGCTTAACGTTTAGGTTAAGAAAAATTGTATCTGGTTTAAGAAGTAATTCCATGGTGTTTTTAATTTTTTGCTCCCGTAACTTCGGAAGCAAACTATAAATGAGTATTATTTTTGCTATTGCAAATTCAAGAGCAAACATTTGGTCTGTTGTAAGTAGTAATGACATCACGATTTAGTTATATTTTGCTTTGCCGATTGGCAAAGTAAGATTTTGCTTTTAATAAACAAAAGCAATAGTTTTAATACTATAAATATTTATAGTATTAAATTACAACAACACTAATTAGCATTGAAAGATGTTTAATTACTGTAAGCAACTCCAGCCATTCCACTCATGACTCTTAATACGTTGTATGAAAGAGCATAGACACGGACTTTGGCGGTAGCAGTTCCAGAAACAGTTGCAGATGATAAGACAAGTTGTAAAACAGCGTTATCAATTCTGGAGAAGTTGCACGACCCCGAAGGTTGATGCTCTTCTGGTCTCAATGCAAAGGAGTAAACGTTAATACCGGTATCTGGTGCGCGGGTATGATGTTGGAATGGTTGAACAACATCGAAGTATGATCCTTCGCGTTCAGAGAAACGGTCTTGTCCGTTAAGTTGTAATTTGGCAGTTACTACTGGGTTCTCTCCCCAACAATGCATGTCAAGGGCGGTTTCAGCAAGAACGAAGGTTCCAGCATCAGATAATCCAGAAGCAACTAATGGTGATTCACCTCCTTGGGCGGTGAATGCAGCATAGTTAGTTTCAGATGAGGTTGCCCAATCAGCGGTGGCAGATAGTTGTTGAAGATCAACAGCTCCTGGCATTTGGAATAATCCAGTGGATGCTTGGATGAATGAGTTGGATCCAGCAGTAGCATCTTGTGCACCGAATGCATGGATGGCATTTGGTAAAGCATCGATGGCATCAGTGTAGTTGAATGGTTGTGCTCCTAGGGTCTTGTATAAGGTGGTTCCAGATTCAAGGGATGAGCAGTAGTCAACGTTGGCATCAGGTTGAACAACCCAGATTAATTCCTTGCAAGGATGGTTGAAGTTCAATTTGATTTTGTTTGAGGATGAACCGACAGATTCATCACCAGTGAATTGAAGTTGTTCAATTAAGTATTCGTGTGGGTTTTGTGCCATCTTTCTGCGTTCATCAGTATCTAAGAAGATATAGTCAACGTATAAGGATGCAGCAACAAGGGATTGTTGGTAAGCACTGGTAACTGATTGGGTTGAGCCATCAGTTGAGGTCATGGATTTGACTGCCCATAAGCATTCTCCAATTGGACGGAAATCAATGTTGATTTTGACTTCGTGGTATTGAAGAGCGATTAATGGAAGAGCAAGTCCAGGGTTTCTGCAGAACCAGAATAATAGAGGAATGTAAAGGGTGGTTTCTGGTAAAGCGTTTCTTGGAGCACAAACTTGGTTTGGTCCTCCAGATGATGAACAAGCTCCAGCAACATCAGCGAAGGTTGGGTCAGTGATGTATACTAATTGGGTAGTATGTCCAATCATCTTGAAGTATCCACGTTGTTGTTCAGATGAAAGGGTAACTTGGTTCCAGATGTGCATCCAGTCACCATATTGACGGTCAATGCGTTGACCTCCAATTTCAACTTCAACTTGGGAAACTAATTGTTCACCAATGAAATCTAACCAACGAGCATAGACACCAACAGTTCCTGAGGTGGCTTGGGATTGGTTGATTTCTGGAAGAGTGACTTGTAAGTAGGTTCTGTAAGCCAAATCACCATTTCTTGAGATGGTGCAGGTTACTCTGCGTCCAAAATCGGCTTGTCCAGAGAAAGTTTGTTCAATACTTTCCATGGCAAAGTTAGTGTGTCTGCGGTATGATACCTTCCAGAAGGTAATTTCAGGGGTTCCAGTAAGGAAAACGTCTTGTGCGCCGTAGGCGACTAGTTGCATTAGTGCTCCACCCATTTTTATAGGTTATATACTAATCCAAGAAAATAATTTGGAGAAATTGCTAAATTAAATGAAATTGTAAATTAATACCCACCTTTTGTATAATACACCGATATCATACAAAATTCCAATGTCCACCTGATGAATGCAGCCATATCCTCCAACTAATTCTTCAAATTCGATATTATAAAATTTTCCAAATAGTTTTCTTGAAATATCTCGCGTTTGTTTTCGTGTTTTTTCGTAAAAATATAGTTTTCGGCAGATTTTTTAACTGTCCACCCATCATTTAGAGCATTATTTAGAAACATCATTTTTTGGAAATGTTTTCGGTCCATTTTAATATTATCCGGTATGTCTAAATGTTTTTGATTATCCATAAAAATACTATATTATTTAGGAATATTGACAAATACCATATTTTGACGAAAACCATTATTCGATTTGTATTGTCTCGTCAAACAATCCAAATGTATCTTTGTCATGGGATATGATAATAATACACTTTTTGTATTTCTTAAAATCGGTTATCAATTGTATAATTTCGTTTTTCAATTCTCCATCCAGAGCATTTGTCGGTTCATCCAATATCACTATTTTCGAAGGTATCACTAATCCACCGATTATATTCACTACTTGTCGCTGTCCGCCAGATAAATTCTCTCCAAACAACCCCGCCTTTTTATGATGTATATCCATGCTCTTGAATAAATCCCGTATTTTGGGGTATTTCATAATTTCTCCTAAATATCCATTACATACATCTAAATTATAGCACCCGTATAAAATGTTTTCAATTATTTTTCGGTCAAATAACTTCGAATTTTGATTTATATAAATGATTTGGCTACGTATATAATTTCCTTCAACCTCGTGAATATCTACATCATCAATATATATTTTTCCACTGGTTGGCGTGTACATCTTTATCATTAATTTTGCAAACGTCGATTTACCATTTCCGGATAACCCAACAATACCTATAATTTTATCGCGTAAATTCAAATGAATATTATATTCCTTGATAATCACGTTTGACTGACCTTCATATTGAAATGTAACATTTTCAAATGTAACAGAATCGAATTCTAATTCTCTCGATAAATAATTCTTGTTGTATATTTTTTCCAAATCGGCGTCCATCTTATAAAAATGTTTCATGACTGAGTCGGACCTTCCTAAAAATTCTATAAAATCGGGTATTTGTTGAATCGTTGTAGTCATTCTCTCTCTATACAAGACCAAAATTGTGAAAAAGGTTACGAACGTTGTCAAATCAATCTTTTTCGAAAAATAAATACGGATTAATTGAAAAATCAATATAAATAAAAGGGTAAATGCAATGATATTCATAATAATACCATGATTATTCGTATTTGAATAGAACTCAAATGCACTATGAATCGTTTTTTCCGTCTTTTGTAGAAAAACCTCAATTTCATTGTCGACTTGACCTCTACTAATAATTTTATCGATATTATTCAATATTTCCACCAAGTATGCTTCATTTTCACTAACCATTTTCTCATACGTTTCATTCTTGTCAATCATCGACGTCCACGAATAATATAAATACCCGACTAATAATATATTACCAATAATAAATGTAATACCGATTTCTATATTTTTTTGTAAAAAATAAATCGCAATAATAAATAAAAATGTAATATTCGGTAACAAATATGTAATAATATCATTGAACACCATAAAACATACGGATGATATACGATTGATGGGCGAATTCAATTTGGTGAAATTGATATTTTTGAAATTTTCATTGTTCACCAATAAAACCATTTTCACTAATTCGTGACGAATCCATTGTCGTAGTTTGGTCAATAATTTATTTTGAAAATATTTATAAAAATAATAGAAAATCATATACAATACCGAAACTGCCATAAAATATTTAAAATAATCCCTCGTTTTGCTTTCATTATTTTTTTGAACAAAGCCGATGATATTTGCACCGATGTATGATATTATATTGGTTTGAAAAATGTTTATGATAAAACTAAATATCACCAACAATGTTGTATTCACGATTTCTTGTTTGAAAAATATTGAAAGCAAATAATTCACAATATTCATATTAGTATATGTATACATAAAGTTACTAAAGCATATGCATATATGGGGTGGTTTACATTTGTAATATAAAAACTACAAATGTAGAGTATAAAATCAGGTAAATTCATAAAATTAATATTATTATGTAAATAAAAACATAAAAAAGCCGCCCTAATAAATGTATGAACCAAAATAAAAAAATAATAGTAAAAAATTCACATAGTGCAAATACTATCGATGAAAAACATACCGAAATGTTGAATTATTTCCATGATTTAGAAATCAATGTTATTCCCCAATTAATAAAAGAAAAGAATCATTTGAAACATAAATTGAAAGAATTGGACAACAGTAAAATAGATATATGTATGGATATTCGCGATAAAATCACCAAAATCAAATTAGAAATTCAACAACTGAAATCAAAAAAGAAGGAATATTTGTTAGAGAATTCAAAACACATTTTTGAATATTTTGAAGAGAAAAAAAAAGTATCGAGCGGGGATAACAATCAAAATGTGAATATACTCAATTCTTTTTTTAAAATAAGAGCAAAAACCCAAGAATCTTCGAACCCGAATAGTGAAAAATATAGTCAATCGAAGAATTCATACAATAATTATTGGAAAAATGTAAATAACGAGATATTGAATATACATGATTTTGTGGTTCCGTCCGACGTATGTGAAGTATGTCATCAAGGAGAGCTTATTCCACAAGACGAAGAAGGCATTTTAATATGTAATAATACGAATTGCGGTAAATTCATTACATATATTGTAGACAGTTCTAAACCCACCAATAAAGAGCCACCCAATGAAGTATCATATACGGCATATATTCGTCTCAACCATTTTAAAGAGATTTTATCCCAATTTCAGGCAAAAGAAACTACGCAAATACCGGATGAAGTCATTTCGGCGATTCGAAATCGTATTAAGAAAGAACGTATTACGGATATGTCTCTCATTAATTACGATAAAATGCGCGATATTTTACGTAAACTAGGATTAAATAAATATTTCGAACACATTCAATATATAAATTCAATGTTTGGTATTAAACCGCCCATCATGAATGAAGAGTTGCATGAAACGTTGTGTGTTTTATTTATTGAGATACAGAAACCGTGGGCGGTGCATTGTCCGGCCAATCGCACGAATTTTTTCAACTATACCTATACATTGTATCAATTATGTGTTTTATTGGACCAAACACAATACTTACCATATATACCCATGATGAAGGACCGAGAGAAACAATTAGAGCAGGATATGATATGGAAGAAGGTATGCAATGACCTAGATTGGGAATTTTTTCCTACAGTGTAATAATGTTGTTCGCAATATTGCAAACAATATTATTTTTCATATACTGGAGTTTATACCGCGGCTAATTTAAGTCCACCGACCAAACTAGTTCCTAAACCAAATCCAGCACCTCCTCTCATGGAAGTTCCAATGGATGGGGCGAATGAATCTAAGATGGCGAATGCGGCGGCAGCAGTTAATGCAATGACTAAGATTTCTTCAACATTTAATGGTTTTCTTGGAGCAATTAATGCAACTAAACCAACGGCTAAACCTTCAATTAAGTATTTGATGATGCGTTTAATGAATTCGGTTAAATCGGCGTTCATACCTATTATATAATATTGCTAATATTATATTTTTATAGAAATTAGAAAATTAAAATGGAAATTCGATTTTTGTAAATAAAATTATATATTTATTTTGAAAAACACTTAAACATATTTTTTCCTAAAGATTATTCTAGGATGTCTTCATTCGAACGAAAAAATTTGGAAAATGGAAAACCTAATCCTAAATACATTGATTTATGTGATGAAGATACACCAATTGCTGGACAAAAATTCGTGTGTATGTCTTTTGTATCTCCAGAAAAGATTCTAAAAAAGCGCGAATTATTTATGTTTGACCAATTTTTAAAACAATATGATTTTACTAAATCTATGAATAAATTTTTGGATTTTGTCCATTTTTTATCCTACAAATATAATCTAAATGTCGAGGAAGTGATGAATGATTTAAATGAATTTTCGAAGGAAGAAGAAGCTAAATTAAAAGAAACTCCAGTGGACGATGATTTCAATACCTTTATGGATAAAAATGAAGATAGATTAGCCGTCCAATTCCAACGCGAAAACGCTTTCCAAACATCGGTAAGAGGTTTAAAAGTTCGTGGTGTATTTTCAACACAGGAAGAGGCCGAAATACAATGCAAGAAATTACGCGAATATGACCCAAACCATGATATCTTTGTAGGTCCAGTGGGTATGTGGATTCCATGGGACCCAGATGCTTACAAAACCGGACGTGTCGAATTTATGGAGGAAGAGTTGAATAAACTTCATCAAGAAAAGTTGAAGAACGAAACCAAGGCCAAACAAGAGTTCGAACAACGTATTAAAGATACGAAGAAGAAGGCGATTGAAGAAAATATTAAATTGGCCGAAAAATCAGGTAACGTATTGACCCAAACGATGGACGAAGAGGGTAATTTGATTGGTGTTCGCGAAAAGGTTGATTTCGAAGAACGCGAGGCGGCTGACGTGGAAACCACCAATATCCGTAATGAAATGTTACGTGAAACCATTCTAAAACAAGACGAAACCAAGGCCGCTGCTATAAATGAACAACGTGCCGATAGTATTCAAGTTGAAATGGACACTGACGTATAATATATTTACTTACGTGAATAAATATATTATTCTTCAAGATGAATTGAAAACAGTAGAAAAATATTACAAAAAATTGAACTACTTTTTCGAAAAACCTAAATAAAAGAACCCACCAAAAACCAATCTAAAAATACTTAAATGTCCGCAATAACCCAACGTGAAATTATTGACCTCAGTTCAATCGAAGATAACCCGACTGTCTTTGTTGTTCCTACTTCTAGGGTCAATATTATCCGCCGCTGTTCCTTTTGCCAATCTACCGGTCACAATATTCGAAAATGTAACCATGCCGATATTGAAAAATTACATAGATGTGCTCAGTTTATGTATTTAACTACCTGCCGTTATTTACGAAGTAATCCAACTGCAGAAAAAACTCATAAAAAATGGATAAATAAATTATCTATGAGTGATTATAAAATCTTAGCAAAATTAAATCAATTGGATTCAAATCCGCGAACAACTTTCAACGAGTATAACGAAAAATTGCATACGTATTACCTTGGGTATGCTGAAAATGAATTACGTAACGACCATTCAACCAATCCAAGACCAATTATTGATATATATTTTCAAGAAAATTACGACTTATTCAGCCGACTTTTCACGAATGTAGGCAATCTTTCATCAAACCTAGACGCAATGAGTTTTGCTATAAATAAATTAAATATCATTATACAAAACAGTGGACGAAATCTCTTAAACGGGAGCCGTATTCGATATTGGTTAAATAATCATATGGAGTTCTATTACCGTGTTCATCAATTATCAAGCGGTATTGCAAAAATGCCAATAAAGACAAATCATAATTTATCTTTGATGAAGGAAACTCATGACGAATGCCCAATCTGTTATACCGATATGACGAATGACTCGATGGTTCAACTTGGCTGCAGCCATTCATTTTGTGGCGACTGTATCATTGGTCAAATCAAATCAACGAACAAATTAACGGTCGATTGCGCGATGTGTCGCTCTACCATTAAAGAATGCAGTAGTGCATCAAACCAATTATTACAAAAAATAACATCAACTCTTGCTTAAAAAATAAAAATAAAAAATAAAAAGTGGGTCTTTTGACTCATTTTTTATTTGATTGTCCATCCTTTTACCTTGTCCATCATTTACCTTGTCCATCCTTTTACCATTTACTTTTTTTAACATTAATGGCCGGTGCCGCGTTCTTCTTTTTGGTTTTGCTAGGGTCGAACGCTTCATCTTCGTCGTCAGACCCCATCATTTTAGACGCTTCCCAAAATTCTTTCGAACCCAGTTTAAAATCCGGTCTACTTTCCGCTTTATACCAAAAAATCTGGTCCTGTAATTTGTTCGATTTCGAATTATTATTGATGACTAAACATTCGTAATTCTCGGTGGTTTGGTCCATTACCGAATTAAATGATTCAAAGGTAGGAAACATGGATGCATAATTCTCCCATATTCTTTTTCGATTTGTCATGGTGGGCTCTCTCAATATAAAAACATAATCTATATTTGTTCGCAGATTGGGTGGAATACCTAAAGGATATTGCATTGTAATGACCAACATCACTTTCCAATGTCTCCCGTTCATAAAAAGAGCACGCATCAATTTATCTTTGGTCCAGGTTTGGTCATACAAACAATCATCTAAAATGACGAATGCCCGGGGGTCAGTGGTTCTTCTACGATACATTTCGATTTCTTTATGCACGGTTTTCAACACAGTTTTTTGTCGTCGTAACACATTTTCGATGAGAGCAGTATTATATTCCTCATGAATGAATATTTTAGGCACATGGCTCGCATAAAACCCGTTACCGGCTTCTGTTCCCGAAATCACGGTTCCTACCGGAACATCTTGGTGGTGATATAATAGGTCTCGCACCAAATATGATTTACCAGTATCACGACGACCGACTAATACGATGACTGGTCCTTTATTTTCATCTGGATTGAATGTAATAGTTCGCATATCAAATTTTTTTAATTCTAATGTCATTTTCCTAAAATACTATTTATATACACACATATAATATTAAAAGAAGGACATTCTAACGTATTCAATATGAAATGTATTACACTCGTAAATCAATAAATAAAATGAGTTTAAATAGATTTCTTTTAATATTATTCACTAAATATACAGATTAACTATAATGACAGATTTAGGAAATCAAGGTAATGAAAAAAATAATGAAAATAAAAGGATAAAAATAAATGAATGCCCCGCCAGAAAATTAGATTTAGAATATTTACAAATGGAACATATAGATATTCCAGAAGAGAAAGAACATGGATATCAACCATTCGCCATCAAAGATTTGCAAAACTATATTCCTATTTATAATCGATTCTTTGAATTAAACGAAACAAATTTCAATTCAATCACTTTGAATCATCCATATTATTTCGTAAATATGGATACAGTTGAATCTTTAGACGGAACCGAACGGCTAAAACAAAATGTTTTCATTAAATATTCACCCGTCATCGACCCGATAAGATATATGATTGGAAAATATAAAAACAATAGTGAAAAGGTAGTATTGTTGCCATCATTCAAAAATGGGGGCGAATGTTTATCTAAGATGACGGACCATAACAATTCTTCGTATGTCGACGCTTTTTTCAGTTATTTGAGTAGTCAATTATTACACAAACACGGTTTTGTTCACGGTATTGATTTTTATGGTTCCTATTTAGGAATTCAAGAAACATTTAAAGCCAATATTACCGATGATGTAGAGTATTTACATAATTCGACTTATTTCAATAAAAATGTGGGGAATTTATACACCATCACAAAACCTCAAGCCAGCGAGTTTTTGCAATTTGGCTCTCGTAACAATAAACAAAAATTGCAAATATCTTCATTTACAAATACTCATAATTTATCAATCATTTCAATTGTAGATGATGACCACGAGAACAAACCAACTACAAATGCAACCAATGATAACGATAATAGCGAATTGGTATATAACAAATCGTCGAAGAATAATTCGATTTCTACTGCAAGCTCAAGCTCTAGTTCGAGTAAAAGCGATTTGAATTATACGAGTGATGAAGGAGAAGAGGATGAGGAAGATGAGGATGAGGATGAGGAGGATGATGATGATGAAGATGAGGAGGAGGATGACGATGAAGAAGAGGAAGAGGAAGAAGAGGAAGAGGAAGAGGAAGAGGAAGAAGAGATTTTTTCATATATTAAAAATTTCCCCATGCAAATGATATGTCTCGAAAAATGCCACGGAACAATTGACGAATTATTTGAAACCGGAATCATTAGTGAAGTCGAATGCGGTTCCGCCATGTTCCAAATTGTGATGACCTTAATTACCTATCAAAAAGCATTTCAATTTACTCATAATGACCTACATACCAATAATATAATGTATATAAATACCGAAATTGACTATTTATACTATTGTTTTAGAGGCAAATACTATAAGGTCCCAACTTACGGTAGAATATATAAAATCATCGATTTCGGTCGTAGTATATACAAATTTGACGGCAAATTGTTTTGCAGTGATAGTTTTGCACCGGGAGGCGACGCGGTTACCCAATATAATTTTGAGCCATATATGGACGATAACAAACCACGTCTAGAACCCAACATGAGTTTCGATTTATGCCGGTTAGGTTGTTCTATATTTGATTTTGTGATGGAGGTAGACGATGACCCCCAAGATTTTGACGATTTTCAAAATACGGTATATCGTTGGTGCATGGACGATAATGAAAAAAATGTATTGTATAAGAAAAACGGCGAAGAGAGATATCCTAGTTTCAAATTATATAAAATGATTGCCAGAACCGTTCATAAACATTCACCAGAAGAACAATTAAAATTCCCATTGTTTACGCAATTCGAAATGACCTCCAAACAACAGAAAAAAGATTTCAAAAAAACGAATATCACTTTTATGAATATTGATGAAATTCCGGCATATATTATCTAGACAATCTATATGTATCCAAATAAAAAAAACAAACAAAATAAAACCAAACGAAAAAAACAAAAACACGTTCATTTTGCAAAAAAATTGGCTCATTATCACACCTTCCGGAGAAGAACCGCCATCCAAATACCAAATACATCGAAATGTGCCGAGCCGCCCAAAGAAATCAAAAAAGCATTGGTAACTAATGTTCTATAAAAAATATATAAACGACATATTTTATATATTCTATATTCATGCCATATTTCAAGCCAATAAATACCCTCTATATTCATGTTCCCAAAACGGGAGGTATGTTAATCGAAGAATATTTTTACAATAAAACCGGTATCGAAAAAAACGAAAACAGTATATACGGTTGGTATTTTGATAAACTGAATCGAGTCCGGGTCCCCCTAGAAAGGTCCTTACAGCATTTCACATATCAAGAAATACTCAAGGATAAAAAATGGTTCGATTTCCAAGAAAATTCCCAAATGACTATCATTTCATCGGTTAGAAATCCATATGACCGGATTGTATCGGATTTATTTTGGGCAAAACGGATTACCCCGTCTTCTACCAAAGAAGAGGTGGCGGAGGCAATTGTCTTTTATTTACATAAAGATTTAGCACATCCATATGATAATCATAAATTACCCCAATTCAAATTTTTCACAGACGAATTTGGTAATGTCTTACCAAATGTGAAAATTGTCCGCACGGAACATTTGAAAGAAGACATGCATAAATTGGGATATACGGATTTTGATGTTCATACCAATAAAAACAGAACCGGTATAGAAATTGATTATCGCTCCCTATTAAACGAGGAAGCGGTAAAAACAATTCGCGATTATTATGCCCAAGATTTTGTTATATTCAATTATTCTACCGAATTGTATCCGCAAACAGTTACTTCTTCTATATCGACCCTCCCTTCATCATATAATGCCACTATCGTGAGCGCGTTTATGAGTAATATCAATGTGAATAAGGTTCGTTCTCTCGATACCTACATTGAATATGGTAAAAAATTGCTCTCTATACCGAACCCCAAAATTATATTTATGGATAGTTATTCGTATAATAATTATTTCAAAAAGGCCGATGAAGAAGCAGTATACCCCTTGACCAAATTCATTGTATATGAAAAGGAACAAATCTATTTATATAATTATAAAGACCAATTGACGAAATTTAATATTAATACGGGTAATCCGGAGAAAGATACCTTGGATTATATTTTCGTCCAATGTAATAAAACCGAATGGGTGCAGAGAGCCATCGATTTGAATTGGTGGAAAACCAACCAATATATATGGATAGATTTTGGTATATATCATATGATTCGGGATGATGAAAAAATGGCGCAAGGAATTCACCAAATGGTCAACAAATCATATAATACTCTGCGTATTGCATCGTGTAAATGGAAGGATTATTCCATATCATATAATGTATATGAAACGATTACGTGGACATTCGCCGGTTCCGTATTTGGCGGAGACGTCGATTCGCTATTAAAATTCGCGTATTTAGCAAAAGCCGAAATATTACGAACCATACGTGAACGGAATCATATCATGTGGGAAATCAATATGTGGTATATCGTAAATAAAAAACATCCCGAATTGATGGAGTTTTACAATTGTGCACACGATATACGAATATTGTATAATTATTAGACCTTTACTCAATGAAAATATTTAGGGCATTTCATTTAATAAAAAATATACATATTATTTATAGAGAATGAGTAAACATAACTGTCCTCTTTGTGAAAAGTATGTTGATAAAACAAATGTAATGGTTTGCGCTCTATGTAAAAAATGTGACCAATACATGCACCATCTGTGTTTAATTAATTATACAAACGATATATATAAATATGTAAAAGAACGATTATTAAAGCATGATATATTAATTTGTCCTGGATGTGGCGGTAATGAAATCTTTTATTGTGATGAATCAGATACAGATATGAATGAAGGAATAAAGAAAGAAGTATTAAAAAATCCAAATAAAAGAGGTGGTAAAAGAAAGAATCATAAAAAATCAAAGAAATCAATAAAAAATAGAAGGTCGAGAAAGACAAGAAAAACAAGAAAATAATATTTCAATCAATTATAATTGATATATTATGCATTCCATTCGATGATTCACTTATCAAATTTTGATAGATACTTACTACATCCAATTATTTTGGCAATACAAAACGATAAGCGTCTTTGCACATATCTACAATATCATATTTTGCTTTCCACCGTAATACGTTTTCCAATTTAGTAGTATCACAATATACGGAACCAATATCGCCACTGCGTTTATCCAATATTTTGTAAGGAACCACGACTTTGTTAGTTACGCTAAAGGTGCGAACTAATTCTAATACACTGGTCGATTTGCCCGTTCCCACGTTAAATATATCAAACCCAATATCCACCCTGGACTTGATATATTCCAAGGATTTACTATGGGCTTCGGCCAAATCGAGGACATGGATGAAATCACGTTCACCCGTCCCGTCTCTCGTTTCATAGGTATTACCAAAGACATTTAAATAAGAATACACTTCATCCATGGTCGGGTCGAGATTGTTTTTCATGGCCACTTTCAAAATATACGGCATTAGATTATTTGGAATTCCGTTAGGATTTTCGCCAATGAGTCCGGATGAATGCGCCCCTACCGGATTGAAATAGCGTAAAATCACGATTTTGGTAGAGGGATTGGCCCGATGGAAATCCGCCAATATTTCTTCGATAAAATATTTGGTTTTACCGTAGGGCGACGTCAATTGTAGGCCCACCGGTGCCGTTTCTGGTAACGGCGATTCGCCATTTCCATATACCGTAGCCGATGAAGAAAAGATGAAATGCCCGACCTTATACGTTTCACATAAAAACAGCAAATTGAGGGTGCTTACTATATTATTCTGGTAATACATGAGGGGTTTTTGTATAGATTCACCGACTGCTTTGTGCGCGGCAAAATGGATGATGCTTTCGATGCAATGGGACCGAAACACATCTTCCAATTCTACCCTATTTGTGATATCGATATTGAAAAAGAGGGGCGTTTTACCCGTTATTTGGACGATTTTATCCAATACGTCGAGACGCGAGTTACTTAGATTATCGACAATAATAACGTCATAGTTTTTTTCTAATAAATCAACTACGGTATGTGAACCAATAAATCCTAGACCACCACTCACCAATACGTAACTCATACTATAACAAAGTATATAAGTGTATATTTAAACGGTTGAACTATATAAATATATATACTTTATCTATATATAAATGAAAAGCATATTTACCCACCGGGACAGTATAGATGGAAATGTAGGTATTGGAAAATTACCGAACCATTTACAAAATGTATTAGGTAATATCGGTAAAGAATATATCAATTTAGTTACCGACAAAACGACCACTACCCATCATACATATTATAATGATTTGGCCGGTGAACTCAAAGATAATTTTGACCGAATTCAATATGATAAATTATGGAATAGTATATGCGATAATAAGTCAAATTGTATATTGAAACATGTGGTCGAAATGAATGAGATATATTATTCAAATCCCAAACCGAATTTCAACAAGATGAATTTGTATGGCGCGGCGGCAAATTTGATACCACACAGGGATTGCATTTTATATAATTTTGACGGCATCGATTTTTATCGAATTATTATCGGGGCAACGAACAACAACAATGATACGATTACCGAGTTTATCAATTTTAATTTGGAACACAAAATCAATATGGGGGATTATATGATTTTCGATTTTGACAAAACATTGCACCAGGTTAAAAAAACGGGGCAATTTGAAACCCCGCGAATTCTATTGAAGATGCATTTTATAGTATGTCAAAATTGTAATCATGTGGTCTATGTCGATTTTGTCGCCTTCTTTTACAAATTTTATTATTATTTGGCTCGTTATACGGAACAAATTGGAACGGACCCAAATACATTTATGGGATTCTTTTTTGGATTATTATGGGAATACCCATTTAATTCGGCGTTCAAATATATTGTCCTGTTATTGTTTGTAAATAATATTATTGTATTGAATAAATTATGTGATATAGAATTAAATTATAAAAATACGGTGAAACTAATTACCTATTCCTTCATGAATGTGATTTATATATATCTATTCATAGTATCATTTTACTATAGTAGATATCTTTTACTTGGTATCAAATAAGACGGGTGGACCTATGACTTAGGACCTGAATATATATTTGCAAATACTGGTTTTGAAACCATTGAAACTGGAACTGGCCGCGACAGTATACGCCCCGAAATTTTCGACATATACCCATTCGCCAATCGCCAATTCGGGCAACATGACATTTTCGCTGATTAAATCTATACTATCACAAGTGGGGCCGAAAAGACGACTTTTATGTAGTTTTCCGTCTCTCTCATTAAAAGGTAAAACAGTGGGATTACTATGGTCAAAATAGATGCAATTAAATGAACCATATATACCATCATTCAAATAATATACAATGACGGGTTCGTCATCGACCGTAATTTTTTTCTTACCGATAACATTTAGCACGAGTGTATGAGTTTTTTCCGCGAAATATCGCCCCGGTTCGGCAATAAATTGAATGCATCCATTTTCCAAATCTTCACCAAAAAAATCGTGAATACCCATATTAATACTATTGGCAATGTCTTCGAATTTAATGTTTCGGTCTAGTCCGGGAAATCCGCCGCCAATATCAATCATTGAGATAGTG
>Ga0214917_10002783_pt1 | contig 20922 bp, 18 predicted proteins | sample LL_1208_BB_MetaG_FD_177983 | JGI IMG/M metagenome (GOLD analysis project Ga0214917, IMG submission 177983) | Freshwater microbial communities from Lake Lanier, Atlanta, Georgia, United States - LL_1208_BB | ecosystem: Environmental > Aquatic > Freshwater > Lake | place: USA: Georgia | collected...
CGAGCCGCGCCAGACCAGCGCTGGCGCCCTGCACGGCCTGGTCAGCTGCAGCGAATGGACCGGCGTGCCGCTGCGGCTGCTGCTTGAGGAGGCGGGCGTCGCCCAGGGCGCCACCTGGCTCATCGCAGAAGGCGCCGATGCCGGCGGTCTGCACCTCAGCGTCCCGCTGAGCAAAGCGCGCGACGATTGCCTGCTGGCGCTGTTCCAGAACGGCGAGCGTCTGCGCCCCGAGCAGGGTTACCCGATGCGGTTGATCGTGCCCGGCTGGGAGGGCGTCACGCATGTCAAATGGCTGCATCGGCTCGAGCTGGCCAGCGAACCGGCCATGAGCCGCTTCGAGACCGGGCGCTACACCGACCTTCTGCCCAGCGGCAAGGCGCGGCAGTTCAGTTTTGTGATTGAGCCGAAGTCGGTGATCACGAATCCTTCGCCCGGCCAGCTGCTGCGTGCCAAGGGGGTCTACCAGATCAGCGGCCTGGCGTGGAGCGGGCGAGGTGCGGTGCGGCGCGTCGAGGTCTCGGCCGACGGGGGCAAAACCTGGGTCGAGGCCGCACTCGACGGGCCGGTGCAGCGCCAGTGCTTCACCCGCTTTCGCATCGCTTGGGCCTGGCGCGGGCAGAGCGCCGTGCTCAAGAGCCGCGTCACCGACGAGACCGGCGCTACCCAGGCGGAGCGGGCAGCACTGGTGGCGGCGCGTGGGCGACACGGCGAGTTCCATTTCAATGGCATCAACGCCTGGGCGGTAGACGAGGACGGGGAGGTGAGCCATGTTTACGCCTGAGCGCTTTGCGGTGTCCCTCGCGATTGCCGGACTCGCGTTTGCCACGTGCGCCAACCCCGCCGACCTCGGCCGCGAACTGCCGCACACGCAGCTCGGGCGTCCGCTTGACGCCGAGCCCGGCGTGCTGACCGTCTGGCCGGACGGCCGCGGTCTGCCCAGTGGCGCAGGCAGCGTCGCCAGCGGAGCGCAGCTCTACGTCGAGCGCTGCCAAGCCTGCCATGGCGAGCGGGGGACCGGCGGCAGTGGCGGCCACTTGTCAGGACGCAGCCCGCTCGACGGCCCAAACCCCGATCGTACCGTTGGCAACTACTGGCCCTACGCGACGACGGTGTTCGACTACATTCGTCGCGCGATGCCGCCGCAGGCGCCGTGGTCGCTCAGCGCCAACGACGCCTACGCCCTGACCGCTTATCTGCTCCACTTAAACGGCATCCTTCCCGCCGACGCCCGCCTGGGTTCCGACAATCTGTCAAAGGTGGAGATGCCCAATCGCTTTGGATTCATTCCAATACGCGAGCGGTAGCACCTGCTGTCTACTACAAACGCGTCGAGAGTTGATACCATTCACGGCTTTGCGCGAAGTCCTGCGCATTGACCTAGCGGAGAACTCATCAGCGAATGGATACGTTCGATTCCATCCTTAAGACCGGCGCTGACAACGCCGAAGCCATTGCCGCTCCCGGTCGTCCGGCCCTGAGCTACGCCGGACTACGCCAATTGGTCGCCGACACAGTGTCCTCGCTCAACGTCATGGGGATTGGCCGCAACGATCGCGTCGGAATCGTGTTGTCGAATGGTCCGGAGATGGCCACGGCGTTCATGGCGGTTGCCGCCGGCACCACATCAGCGCCGCTCAACCCGGCCTATCGTGGCGAGGAGTTCGAGTTCTACCTGTCCGACTTGCATGCTAAAGCGCTCATCGTTGAACAGGGCAGCACCAGTCCGGCCATTGAGGTGGCCAAGAAACTCGGCGTCGCCATCGTCGAGTTGCGCGTCGCCGAGGGCGCCCCGGCTGGCCAGTTCACCTTGCACGGCAGCACGGTTGGCGCGCCAGCTCACGGCGGTATGGCACAGCCTGACGACGTCGCGCTGGTGCTGCACACCTCCGGCACCACCTCGCGCCCGAAGATCGTGCCGCTGAGCCAGCGCAACGTCTGCGCCTCGGCCCGCCACATCCGCGAGACGCTGCACTTCTCGCCGCAGGACCGCGGTCTCAACATCATGCCGCTGTTCCACATCCACGGTTTGATCGCCGCCATGTTGGCGCCGATCTCCGCCGGCGCCTCGGTGTTCTGCACGCCGGGCTTTGATGCGTTGAAGTTCTTCGGCTGGATGGACGAGGCCAAGCCGACCTTCTACAGCGCGGTGCCGACCATGCACCAAGCCATCCTGACGCGGGCGTCGCGCAACGCTGAAGTCATCGCCCGCAATCCGCTGCGCTTCATCCGCTCGAGCTCCAGCTCGATCCCGCCGCAGGTTATTGCCGAACTCGAGGCCACCTTCAAGGCGCCGCTGGTCGAAGCCTACGGTATGACCGAAGCCGCTCACCAGATGGCCAGCAACCCGCTGCCGCCGAAGGCGCGCAAGCCGGGCTCGGTGGGTCTGCCGGGTGGTCCGGACGTCGAGATCATGGACGAGGCCGGCAACATCCTGCCGTTCGGCGAGGTCGGCGAGATCGTCATCCGCGGTCCGAACGTGACCGCGGGTTACGAGAACAACGACAAGGCCAACGCCGAGGCTTTCACCCATGGCTGGTTCCGCACCGGCGACCAGGGTGTCAAGGACCAGGACGGTTACATTTCGCTCACCGGCCGTCTCAAAGAAATCATCAACCGCGGCGGCGAGAAGATCAGCCCGCGCGAGGTCGACGAGGTGTTTATGGACCACCCGGCCGTGCAGCAGGTGGTCACGTTCGCCATTCCTCATCCGAAACTGGGCGAGGAGGTGGGCGCTGTGGTGGTCCTGCGCGAAGGTCAGGCAGCGACTGACAAGGAGTTGCAGCAGTTTCTGGCAACGCGCCTGGCCGATTTCAAAGTGCCGAAGAAGATCCTGTTCATGGACGAGATCCCGAAAGGGGCCACCGGCAAATTGCAGCGCATCGGTCTCGCCCAAAAGCTGGGATTGGTTTAGCGCAATCGCTTTTAACAACGAGGAGAAAACAGTGAATAAGAGCCTGATTAAGGCCTTGGGTACGGCGTTCGTCGGCCTGGGTCTGTTGAGTGCCGCACCGATGGCAGCCGCTTGGGAGCCGTCAAAGCCGGTTGAGTTCGTGGTTCCTGCCGGTACTGGCGGTGGCGCTGACCAGATGGCACGTTTCATCCAGGGTGTTGTGCAAAAGAACAACCTGATGAAGCAGCCGATCATCGTCGTCAACCGCTCGGGTGGTGCCGGTGCCGAGGGTTTCGTTGACGTTCTGCACACCAAGAACAACCCGCACAAGATCATCATCAGCCTGTCGAACCTGTTCACCACGCCGCTGGCCACAGGTGTTCCGTTCGAATACGACGAATTCACCCCGATCGCGATGCTCGCGCTCGACCAGTTCATTCTCTGGGTGAACGCTGATTCGCCGTACAAGACCGCCAAGGACTACGTCGAGGCAATCAAGTCGTCGCCGGACGGCACCTTCAAGATGGCCGGCACTGGCTCCAAGCAAGAAGACCAGATCATCACCGTCAAGATGGAGAAGATCCTCGGCAAGAAGATCACCTACATCCCCTTCAAGGGAGGTGGTGACGTGGCGGTGCAGCTGGTCGGCAAGCACGTCAACTCGACCGTCAACAATCCGATCGAGGCCGAGAGCCACTGGCGTGCTGGCAAGCTGCGCGCGCTCTGCGTAATGGACGACGAGCCGCTGCCCTACAAGGAAAAGGTCACCACGACACAGTCTTGGGCAGACGTTCCGACTTGCAAGTCGGCTGGTCTTGACATCGATTACCTGATGCTGCGCGGCATTCTCGCCCCGCCCGGCCTCAAGCCCGACGAGGTCGCGTTCTACGTCGATCTGTTCAAGAAAGTACGTGCCACCCCCGAGTGGGCCGATTTCATGAACAAGGGTGCCTACAAGCAGCAGTTCATGACCGGCAAGGAGTACTCCGACTGGATGAAGGCCGCCAGTGCTGAGCACTTCAAGCTCATGAAGGAAGCCGGTTTCATCACCAAGTAATGGTTGTCCCGCGTCCGCGGGACCAGCAGGAGTCACCATGACGCAATCCACGCAGGCGGAGCCGACGCTCCGCCGGCGCGGCCCCGAATTGGGTGTCGCGCTGTTCCTTCTCGCCCTTGGCGGTCTGGTCATCTGGGACAGCCTCCGGGTGGGCATCGGCTGGGCCGATGACGGCCCGCAGTCGGGCTACTTCCCCTTCTACATCGGCTGTCTGTTGTCGGCATCGTCAGCCTTTACTGTGGTCCGCACCCTGCTGACGTGGCGTGCCCACGAAGAGGAGTTCGCCACCCACGACGAGCTGGCCAGCGTCATGCTCATGCTGTTTCCGCTGGTGATCTACATCGTGTGCGTGGTCGAGATCGGCCTGTATTTGCCGTCGATTGTGCTCATCGCCTTCTTCATGCGCCGGCATGGCAATTACGGCTGGTTGCGCTCATTGGCGGTGCCGCTGCTGACCATGGCGCTGTTCTATCTGATCTTTGAACGCTGGTTTCTCGTACCCCTGCCCAAGGGTCCGGTCGAAGCCCTGCTTGGTCTGTAAACGGAGCCCGCGATGGAAGAGATCAATAGCCTGATGCATGGCTTTTCGGTGGCGCTGACGCTGCCCAATATTGGCTTCATGCTGATCGGGATTTTTCTGGGTGTGCTGATCGGTGTACTGCCCGGACTGGGCGGCGCCAACGGCGTGGCCATTCTGCTGCCGCTCACGTTCACGATGCCGCCCACCTCGGCGATCATCATGCTCAGCTGCATCTACTGGGGCGCGTTGTTTGGCGGGGCGATTACCTCGATCCTGTTCAACATTCCAGGCGAGCCTTGGAGCGTGGCGACGACCTTCGACGGCTACCCGATGGCTCAGAAGGGCCGCGCTGGGCAGGCGCTCACGGCCGCCTTTACCTCGAGCTTTGTCGGTGCGCTGTTCGCTGTGCTGCTCATCACCTTTTTGTCGCCACTGGTGGCCAAGTTCGCGCTGCAATTCGGCCCAGCCGAATTCTTCGGCGTCTACCTGCTCACGTTCTGCGCATTTATCGGCATGAGCAAAGAGCCGCCGGTCAAGACGCTGGCGTCGATGATGCTGGGCTTCGCGCTGGCTGCGGTGGGCCTCGACACCGTCACCGGCACACTGCGCATGACCTTCGGCAGCACCGAGCTGCTCAACGGTTTTGACTTTCTGACTGCCGTCATCGGCTTGTTTGGCATCGGCGAGATTTTGCTGACTATGGAAGAAGGCCTTGCTTTCAAAGGCAAGAGCGCTGCCATCAAGTTCTCGGTGGTGTTGGAGACCTGGAAAGAGCTGCTGCACCACGGCAAGACCTTTGTCCGCAGCACCATTATCGGGTGCTGGATGGGCATCACCCCTGGCGGAGCCACGCCCGCCTCGTTCATGGCTTACGGCATGGCTCGTCGCTCGGCCAAGAACAAGGACGCCTTTGGCAAGGGCGAGATCGAGGGCGTGATTGCGCCAGAGACCGCGGCGCACGCTGCCGGCACTTCGGCGCTGTTGCCAATGCTCACCTTGGGCATTCCAGGCTCGCCGACCGCGGCCGTGTTGCTCGGTGGCCTGCTGATCTGGGGTCTGCAGCCCGGTCCGATGCTCTTCGTTGAGCAGAAAGATTTCGTCTGGGGCCTGATCGCGTCGATGTACCTGGGCAATCTGGTGGGTCTGTTTGTGGTGTTGACCACTGTGCCGTGGTGGGCCGCGATCCTGCGCATCCCTTTCACCATCATCGGGCCGATCATCATCGTCATCTGTGCGGTGGGGGCGTACACCGTCAACAACGCCATGATCGACGTCGTGTTGATGCTCGTGTTCGGTTTGCTTGGCTATCTGTTCAAGAAGCTTGAGTACCCCTTGGCGCCGTTGGTACTGGCGCTGGTGTTGGGCAAGAGCGCCGAATCGAGCTTCCGTCAGGCGATGCTGTTGAGTGACGGCAGCGTGTCGATCTTCTGGTCGAACGCACTGGTCACCACGCTGGTGGTTCTGGCTCTGGGCCTGCTGTTCAGCCCTGCGGTCGCTTGGCTGCGTCATCGCGGCAAAGAGGCCCACTGATGCGTGTCACTGTAGTCGGGGCCGGCGCCATCGGCGGCTATCTGGCGGTGAGGCTGTCGCGGGCTGGTGCTGACGTCACCTGCATCGCGCGGGGCCCCAACTTGGCCGCAATCCAGCAAAAGGGTATGAGTCTGATCCTCGAGGACGGCACGGTCGAGGCTGCACCGAAGATCCGCGGCCTGCAGAACATGGCCGAGGCCGGTGAGCAGGACGTGGTGCTGGTTACCCTCAAGGCGCACCAGGTACAGGACGTCGCGCCACAGATGCGCGCGCTGTATGGTCCGAACACCATGGTTGTGACCATGCAGAACGGCATCCCCTGGTGGTACTTCCACAAGTTGGGTGGCGATTACGACGGGCGGCCAGTGACCAGCGTCGATCCGCAAGGCATCGTCGCCGCGAACCTCGAGGTCGACCGGGTGATCGGCGCGGTGGTGTACCCGGCCACCGAGCTGGTGGAGCCGGGTGTGGTGCAGCTGATCGAGGGCAACCGCTTTACTCTGGGCGAGCTGGACGGCTCGCGCAGCGAGCGGATCGAGGCGCTATCGGCGCTGATGATCGCTGCCGGATTCAAGAGTCCGGTGGCGCGCGACATCCGTGCAGAGATGTGGGTCAAGCTCTGGGGCAACCTGAGCTTTAATCCGATCAGCGCCCTGACTCATGCCACGCTGGAAGACATCTGCCGTCAGCCGCTCACCCGCGAGTTGGCCGCAACCATGATGACCGAAGCGCAGACGATCGCCGAGAAGCTGGGCATCGAGTTTAAGATCTCGCTGGACAAGCGAATCGCTGGCGCCGAGGCCGTGGGCGCGCACAAGACATCCATGTTGCAGGATGTGGAAGGTGGTCGCCCGCTGGAGTTGGAAGCCTTGGTGGGTTCGGTGCGCGAGCTTGGCCGCATCACGGGTACACCGACGCCTGCGATCGACGCGGTGTACGCCTTGGTGAGCCTGCTCGCGCAGACTTTGGCGACCCAGGGCGGCAAGCTGGCGGTCCAGTCGCGCTAGGCATTCGGCTTTACAAAGGGCAGCCGAGTCGATAGACTGCGCGGCTCTCTGGGGGGTATAGCTCAGCTGGGAGAGCGCTTGCATGGCATGCAAGAGGTCAGCGGTTCGATCCCGCTTACCTCCACCACGACGATCAAGAAGTCCCCATCGTCTAGAGGCCTAGGACATCGCCCTTTCACGGCGGTAACCGGGGTTCGAATCCCCGTGGGGACGCCAGTAGTACCGGACGGCTCGCAGAAATGCGGGCCGTTTGTTTTTTGTGCCGTGCCCATTCCCTGACTAGATTCAGTTCCCAAGAGCCGGCCTACTGGGCCCTGAGCACGCTTGTGGCCGCCCGGCCTCGATTGCGCCGCAACAGTGCAGACCGCGTCGACCCTGCACCGTGATGCGTCATTCTGATCGGCCCTGCCAGACGAGAATCCGATGAAATGAGCGCTGGCGCATGCTCCTTGGGCTGGCACGCCTTATGCATCGGAAACGGTGCAGCGCACCAAATCTCAGGAGAGGCCCATGTCCACACTGTCGAGATTCACGCGATTCATCCCGTTTCTGATGCTGCTGGCCCCGTGTGCCGCGCAGGCCAGCGCCGAGGACTACCTCAGCTTGTCGCGGCACCTGGTGCGCGTTCTGGCCGCCAATGCCGATGGGCGTATCAACACAGGAAGCGGTGTGCAGGTGGCGCCCGACCTGGTCGCCACCAGCTGCCATGTCGCCGGCAACGCCGGCAGCGTGCTCGCCAGTCGTGGCAGCTTCGGTCGCGATGCGTTCGCAGTGACCGGTGACGGCGAGCGTGATGTCTGCCTGCTACACCTCGCCGGCGATTTGGCCTTACCCACCGACATGGCGCCCTTGCCCAAGATCGGCGACGCGGTCAACGCAATCGGCTTCTCCGGTGGTCAGGTGCTCTCCATGAGCGAGGGCATGGTGACGGCGCTGCGTGAGGTCGAGGGTGGCTGGGTCATCCAGACCGACGCGGCGTTTGCCATGGGCGCCTCGGGAGGTGGACTGTTCGACGCGCAGGGGCGGCTGCTGGGGCTGCTCACGTTCTATTCGCCGGGGGGCGAGGGCCAGTATTTTGTAGTGCCGGCGCAGTGGATTGCTGAGGCCATCGCCGCTGCCGGTATGCCCGATGCGACCCTGAGTGCCGGCCACGTCCCGTTCTGGACCGCGCTCAGCGTCGAGGATTTCGCTGCAGGTGGCGCTTTGATGGCGGCGACGCGCAAGCCGCGCAGTTTGCAGCCGGGCCCATAACTCCGCGAAGGCCTTGCACTGCCGGTCGGCCGTCAACGTGCCGACAGGAACTGCCTCAAGGCGGTGGCGGTGCTGTCCGGCAGTTCTTCCGGGATGAAGTGGCCCGCATCCAGCAGCAGGGTTTCGCAGCGACCGGCGCATTGCGCCTGCCAAAGCGCAGGGACGTCGAACAGTCGGTTGACCACGCCGCGACTGCCCACAATCACCAGCGTGTCGCAGGCGATGCGTTCACCGGAGGCGCGGCTGACGCGATCGTGCTCGAGGTCGATGCCGGCGCTGGCGCGGTAGTCTTCGCACATGGCGTGGATGTGCGCTGGCGTAAAGCACCGCTCGTATTCGGCCAGCGCCCACGGTTCGATGTGGCCCAAGCCCTGTCCGCCCCAGCCGCCCAGCTTGGCGTGCAGATAGTTGCGGGCGCAGCCGCCAATCATCTGCTCCGGCAGCGGCGCCGCTTGGATCAGGTGGAACCAGTGGTCATACGCACGGGCGAATGCCATATCGGTGCGGTTGTACATGTCGAGGGTGGGTGCGATGTCGATCAGCGTCAGCGCTGACACGCGCTGCGGGTGGTCCAGCGCCAAGCGATGGGCGACCCGGGCACCGCGGTCGTGGCCGCACACGGCAAACCGCTGCAAGCCGATCTGGTCGGCCAGCGCCACCACATCGGCGGCCATTGCGCGCTTGCTTGCGTTGGCATGATCGGCGCAGTCGGGCGCCGCCGCCGAGTCGCCATAGCCGCGCAGATCCGGTATCACCAGATAGAACGCATCTCGTAGCTGTTCTGCGACCCGCGCCCACATCGCATGCGTTTGCGGAAATCCGTGCAGCAATATCAGCGGCGTTCGGGTCGAGTGTGAGCCTTCACTCACATGTCCGTAGATGCTGGTATCCCCCAGCGTCCAGCGCTGCGCATGAAAACCGCTGAATCCGCTCATCCTGACCCCAGCTCCCGACCTCGGTAGTCGGGCCATCCTACAAACATTTACCTACGGGCACATCGGATCGGCTCGACACATCCTTCGCCGGTCTTCAAATTTGACGCCGATTCGGCGACACTCGCCCCCTTCATCGACTTGCCTACGCTGTGTGCCGTGAATCGACTTGAGACTGTGGCGCTTGACGCCCTTTTGGCAGATACGGGTGACCATACGCCCGGATTCGCCGATCCCCGTTTCGACCATTACTGCGACCGTGCGCATCGCCTGACGGCCCCTCGCAGTACCTTGCAGCGGGTCTTGCGGTGGGCCAAGGACACCCTAGAGAGCACCGTTGTGCGGACATCTGTGCATGGTGACCCGATGGTCTACGACGCCCGTCACTTCGATTGGGTGCCGCAGGTCGAGGCCGATTGGCGCATGGTGCGCGCCGAGCTGGACGCGATCATGGCCTACCGGGACGCCATGCCCAGTTTTCAGGACATCCTGAAGGAGGTCGATCTGATCCAGTCGGACAACGACTGGAAGACATTCTTCCTGGCCGGGATTGGCATGGATTGCTCCGGCAACGCGGCGCGCTGTCCGGAAACCATGCGTCTGTTGCGCCGGATTCCTAACATGACCACCGCGTTCTTCTCCATTTTGAGCCCGGGCAAACACATCCCGCCGCACCGTGGGGCCTATAACGGGCTGCTGCGTATGCATCTGGCTTTACAGGTTCCTGAGCCCCGCGAAAAAGTGCGGATCCGCATTGGCAACAGAATCTGTCATTGGCAAGAAGGTCGCGCACTGATTTTTGACGACACCTTCAACCACGAGGTCTGGAACGACACCGATGGCTACCGGGTGGTCTTGTTCGTCGACTTTGCCCGTCCGCTGAAGCAGCCCTGGCAATGGCTCAATCTGCGGTTTCTGGGCATCGGTGCGTTGGCGCCGTTCCTGCGCGAAGCGGGCCGCAAGCAACGGCAGTGGGAGCGAGGTTTCTGGGCTTCGCGCCGGCTCAAGTCCGAGCGCTAGTGGAAAATTCTAGACAAAGTGTAAGATAATTCTGACGGTTTTTTCAAGAAAAATGTCCAAAAATGTTGACATTAGACAATGTCACGAGGACATTAGCCTTCGCAGCGCAAGCTTTTTTAGCCAAATGTGTTGCGAATGAAGTACTTGGAAGGCCTTCGTGCGGGCCAAGCACGATTGATGAACCATCAGGAGGTAGGACTATGGCTACTGACAAGGTAGGGCTGACCGGCCTGACCGAAGCCGAATCCGAAGAACTGCACCGGAACCTAGTTCAGGGCACCCAGTTCTTCGGCATGATCGCCGCTCTGGCGCATCTGCTGGCTTACATCTACACGCCCTGGTTGGGCTAAGGAGACCACAATGATCTACGGAAAAATGTGGACTGTCGTCAAGCCGACCGTTGGTATCCCGGTTTTTCTGGGTGCCGTTGCTGTCGGTTCGTTCTGTGTGCATCTGGCTGTCACGACGCACACGACTTGGGTGTCGAAGTTTCTTAATGGCGAGCCGATTCACAAGGCCGCCGCATCCAGTTGACGTGAAGTACCGGGGGCCGGCGGGTGCTGCCGCATCCGCTGCCCCGTTACCGGCTCGGGGAGTCCCAGCATGGTTCGACTGAGTCGTTGGGTGGTGGATGGCTGGGCCGAACTCGGCACTCGCTTCCTGCCCTTTGCAGACGCCGCGACGCCCGACTTGCCGCTGTCGCGACTCTTGCGCTTGTCCCTCTTTCAGGTGTCCTGCGGCATGGCTATGGTCCTGCTGATGGGCACGCTCAACCGCGTCATGATCGTTGAGATGCACGTGCCGGCCGCGCTGGTGGCCGTCATGGTCTCGCTGCCCATCGTCTTCGCACCCTTGCGCGCCGTGATCGGTTTCCGGTCCGACGCCCACCAGTCCGCGCTCGGCTGGAAGCGCGTTCCGTTCATCTGGCGCGGCAGCATGGTGCAGTTCGGTGGATTCGCCATCATGCCGTTCGCCTTGCTGGTGCTGGCCGGTGCCGGACAGTCATCGCATTACCCAGCCTGGATCGGCCAATTCTCGGCCGGTTTGGCGTTTCTTCTGGTCGGCGCAGGTGTCCACACCGTACAGACGGTAGGCCTGGCGCTGGCCACCGACCTCGTTCCGCAAGAGGGGCGACCGAAGGTGGTCGGCCTGATGTACGTGATGCTGCTGGCCGGCATGATCATCAGTGCGCTGCTGTTCGGCGGCTTGCTGGCGGACTATTCCCCAGGTCGACTGGTGCAGGTCATCCAGGCGGCGGCGGTGGTGACCCTGGTCCTGAATGTGATTGCTGTTTGGAAGCAAGAGGCGCGCAAACCCTTGCAGGCGCACACCGCCACGGCCAGCGATGACCCCGATTTCGCCGAGGCGTGGGCGTTGTTCAAGAGCGGGCCCGATGCCCTGCGACGCTTGCTCATCGTCGGCCTGGGCACGGCCGCCTTCACGATGGAGGACGTCTTGCTTGAGCCCTACGGTGGCGAGATCCTGCACATGAGTGTGGGCGACACGACGCTGCTGACCGCGACCCTCTCCGCGGGTGGGCTCTTCGGTTTCGGTTTGGCCTCCCACGTCCTCGGGCGCGGTTTCGATCCTTTCCGCATGGCCGGTTTGGGCGCGATGGTCGGGGTCCCGGCCTTTGCTGCGGTGATACTGGCAGCGCCCCTGGCCGCCCCGGTCTGGTTCGGCGTGGGTGTGCTGCTCATCGGCTTCGGTGGCGGTCTGTTTAGTCACGGGACGCTCACTGCCACTATGCAGGCAGCACCAGCGCGGCAAGTCGGCCTAGCGCTGGGTGCTTGGGGGGCGATGCAAGCGACTGCGGCTGGGCTTGCTGTCGCGTTCGGCGGCATTGCAAAAGATGTGTACGGCGCGCTCACCGATGCCACCCAAGGCTATATTTTTGTCTACTGTTTGGAACTTTTACTGCTGGTGGTGACCATTGGTGCAATGGCTCCGCTGGCAGGCTGGCGCCGCACCCATCACCCCCCGATCTTGCAAGATCAACCTACAAGGAGAATGACATGACGCTGACCACCTGGACATTGATCGCATGGGTCTACATTGTGGCCCGAGTCCTGACCAACCATTACGGCAAGACCAAAGGCTGAGGCTGCTGGCGTCGGCCTGGCATAGAGGCCCCCGCGGGGGCTTTTTGCTGGCTTAACACCGTCTATTCGCTGTAGAGTACTGTGGCAATGGTCGCGCTTGGGCGATCGTCCGGTTTCTAAGCGGGATGCCAGTGTCAGAGTCGATGAAGGGTCATTCAGGGGGTAGGTTCACGGTAGTAGGCGTGCTTGGCGTAGCCGCCGTCTCCTCGGCCCTGCTTATTGGGCTGCCCGGGCTCGATGCGCTGACTGTCGCTTTGACCGGATTTGGCCTGATTGCGATCGTGGTCCTTGCTGGACTTGCGTTCGGATCGCGCGCCGCGGCGCAGAGCGAGGCCCCATCCAGTTTCGAAGTGGCCGAGCCATCGGTGGGACGGGTGGCGGGCGACGCCACGATGCAGACGGCCGAAGAGCTGCGCGAGCAGCTGAACCGCGCGCGCGATGAATTGCAGCAGGTGCAGCACATGATGGTCGATGCGGTGGGGTCTCTGGCCCGAAGTTTCGAGGACATCGCCGACCAGGCTCGCAGCCAAGCTCAGGCCACTGCCGATGGGAGCCCGGGGCAGCTGTCCTATCAGCAATTTGCGGAGGAGATCTCCGGGATACTCCGCACACTGGTCGACAGCATCGTCAATGGCGGCCAACGCAGCAACGACATGATCGAACGCATGGACACCATGCGCGGGCAGATCGCCGACGTGAATCGCATCCTGATCGAGATCGAGGCCATTGCCTCGCAGACCAACCTGCTCGCCCTGAACGCAGCGATTGAGGCCGCTCGAGCCGGGGACGCCGGGCGTGGGTTCGCGGTGGTGGCCGATGAAGTGCGGGCGCTGTCCAGCCGAACACAAACCTTCAGCAGCGAGATCCGTCAGCGAAGCTCGGAGATCGAGCAGGCCGTCGGGCGGGCGATGCAGAGCACCAGCGAGATGGCCGAGCGCGACCGTACTCTGGCGCTCGACAGCAACGCGCACCTCGATTCGATGTTGGCCAAGATGTCGGCGCTCGAACAACAACGGAGCTTAGACGAAGCTCTCGAAGCCGAGCGTATCCAGAGTCAAGTCGCGCGAACGGTAGACGCGGCTGCCGTCGCAATGCAGTTCCAGGACATCGCCAATCAATTGCTTACCCACGTGCACAAGCGCGTGGCTGCGGGTCAGCAAGCCGCCGGGCTGCTCGACCAGTTGGGCCGGGAGCTCGCCGCAGCCGTTGCAGACGACAGCGCGGAGAGTCGCGATCGACTTAACCGTACGGTGTCGCAGCTCTCAGCGGCGCTCGCACAAGCACGCGCACAGACACAGAATTGCCCGGTCGCCAGCCAGACGGCCAGTATGGCCACTGGCTCGGTCGACCTTTTTTAGCCCAAGGGAGGCCAGGCATCTATGAGCAAGACCATATTGACTGTTGACGATTCGGTGTCGATCCGTCAGATGGTCAGTTTCACCCTCAAAGGCGCCGGCTACAACGTCGTGCAAGCGGCCGATGGCGAGGAAGGTTTGGCAGTGGCCAAGGCCAATTCGATTGGCTTGGTGATCACCGACCAAAACATGCCGAAGATGGACGGTTTGTCCCTGGTTCGGGCCTTGCGCGCCTTGCCGGCCTACACGCGCACACCGATCTTGCTGCTGACGACCGAATCCAGCGACCAGATGAAGGCGCAGGGGAAGGCTGCCGGAGCCACTGGCTGGCTCGTCAAGCCCTTCGATCCCACCAAGCTGCTCGAAGTCGTACGTCGTTGCATCGGCTGATATGACTCAACCTCCGGGAATACACCTATGAGCGTTGATATCAGCCAGTTCCAGCAGGTCTTCTTCGAAGAAGTGGCGGAGAACCTGGCGAACATGGAAGGCCTGTTGCTGGGGATCGACATTGCGGTCCCGTCCGACGACGACCTCAACGCAATCTTCCGCGCTGCCCACTCGATCAAGGGCGGCGCTGGCATGTTCGGTCTGAATGACGTCGCCAGCTTCACGCACGAACTCGAGACCCTGCTCGATCGTATTCGCAAGCATGACTTGCAACTGACCGCTGGTCATGTGGACGCCTTTCTCGAGGCCGGAGACGTCATTCGCAGTTTGGTGGCGGGGCATCGTGGCGAAGGTGCCGCTGACCCAGTGGCAGTCGACTCCTCACGCTCCCGCTTGATCGAGCTCGCTGGCGCGGTTTCTGGCGTGGCGGCGATTGCGCCGGCGCCCGTCCCGGCACCCTCGCCGGTTGCGACGGCGCCAAAAATGACGGTCGTCCGAAACGTCACGGGGTGGCTGCTGCAGTTGGGGCCGATGCCGGTCGACCTTCTGGAGCGTGTGCGTCCCGATCTCGAGGGGTATGGCTTGCTGGAGGTGCGCGAAGCGCCGGATAAAAAAGCCACTTCGGGTACCTGGACTTTTGAACTGACGGGCATGGCTACCGAGGAAGCCTTGCGTGGCGAACTGGAGTTCGTGCTGCCGCCCGAGGCCATCCGCATCGAGCCGGTGTATACCGAGACCGAGGTGCCCGCGCCGGCCGAAGACGACGGGTTCGGGTTCTTCGATGACGAGCCCGCAGTGGCCGTCGCCGCCGCGTCGGCTGCGGCGACCACGCCCTTGGTCGAGGATGAGGGCTTCGGGTTTTTCGACGACGAACCGATGCCATCGGCGTCCGCAGCGCCACCGCCTCCGCCGCCCCCACCTCCGCCGCCGCCGCCACCTCCGCCCCCTCCACCCGCGGCCCGCCCCGCATCTGGTGCGGCCGCAGCGGCCAACCCGGATGCGTCGTCGATCCGCGTCTCGGTCGGTAAGGTCGACCATCTGATCAACCTGGTCGGCGAGTTGGTCATCAACCAGGCGATGCTGTCCGAGACCGCGTCGAAGGTCGATCCGATGCTCTATGAGCAACTCACCAATGGCATCGCGCAACTCGAGCGCAACACCCGAAATCTGCAGGAATCGGTGATGTCGATGCGGATGATGCCGGTGGGTTCGGTGTTTAGCCGGTTCCCGCGCGTGGTACGAGACATCTCGCAGCGCCTGGGCAAAGACATCGAGCTGCGATTCATCGGTGAATCGACCGAAATCGATCGTGGCGTGATCGAGAAGATCGCCGACCCGCTTACGCACCTGGTGCGTAACAGCCTCGACCATGGCATCGAGATGCCGGACGCGCGTATCGCTGCCGGCAAGGCCGCGCGCGGCACCTTGACGCTGCGTGCCAGCCACCAAGGCGCCAACATCGTGGTCGAGGTGATGGACGACGGGGGCGGACTCAAGCGCGATCGCATTCTCGCCAAGGCCCGCGAGCGCGGCTTTACGGTGAGTGACAGCATGTCCGACAACGAGGTCTGGCAACTGATCTTTGAGCCGGGTTTCTCGACCGCGGAGCAGGTCACCGACGTGTCCGGCCGTGGCGTTGGCATGGATGTGGTGCGCCGGAACATCACCGAGCTGGGCGGTCGCATCGACATCGACTCGGCGGCGGGACAGGGCACGCACATCACCATTCGTCTGCCGCTGACGCTGGCGATTCTGGACGGTCTGTCGGTGGCCCTCGGCGACGAGATCTACATCATTCCCCTGGCCTACATCGTCGAGTCATTGCAACCCGCAGGCTCGGACATCAGCACGGTTGGCGGAGATCGTCAGCTGGTCCAGGTGCGCAAGGAATATCTGCCGGTGCTGCCTTTGGCAGATGTCTTGGGCGGCGAACCGCGGGCTCAGTCGTTCGAAGAAGGCATCTTCGTCATCCTCGAATCCGACGGCACCAAGGTGGCGCTGTTTGTCGACGAATTGGTGGGCGAAAACCAGGTGGTCATCAAGAGTCTCGAGTCGAACTACGCCAAAGTGACCGGCATCTCGGGTGCGACCATCCTGGGTGATGGTCGTGTGGCACTGATCCTGGACGTGTCGGCGCTGGTGCGTCGCTGCAGCCAAGTCTCGCGGAGTGCGGCATGAGCGTTTCAATGCAAGGTCCCGATCGGGTTTCGTTCAGTCATGACAAAGGGCTGATTGCCCTTGGGAGCGCAGTATGGGTCAGGTGAAGTCATCCACCTTGGGTCGTCTTTTCGGCGGTGCTGAACTCGACGCTCACATCGATCGTCTCGAGGCGCGCTTGGCGGAACTCGGCGGGCGGCAGGCCGAGCTTGAGGCTCGCGCAGCGGCGGCTGCTGCGGCAGAAGCTAGGCTGGAGGCGCTGCAGCGCAATCAGGCGGTGGTCGAATTCGCGCCGGACGGCCAGATCACTGGCGTGAGCCCTGCGTTTGCGGCGCTGCTGGGCTACTCGGTCAACGAATTGATCGGTCAGCGGTACTCGATGCTGGTTGGCGCCGACAATACGGGGCGCCCCGAGAACCGTGACCACTGGCAGGCAGTCGAGAAGGGGGTCTCGTATGCGGGACACCAACTGCGTCAGCACAAAGACGGTAGCGAATGCTGGGTCCACGTAGCGCTCAGCCCTGTGCGTGATGCCGGCGGGCGAGTGTCCGGCTTTGTCGAGATCTGCGCTGACGCCAACCGATTCTGCAGCGAAGCCGCCGAGGCTCAGCGCGAATTGGATTTGCGTACGCAGATCATGGACCTCACCAGCATTGTCTCGATCGGCGACCGTAAGGGCGACATCGTCACCATCAACGAGAAGTTCCTCGAGGTCTCCAAGTACAGCCGCGAAGAACTCATCGGTGCTGGGCACAACAAGACCCGTCACCCGGACATGCCCAAGGAAGTGTTCAAAGAGATGTGGTCGACCATCGGCCGCGGCGGGATTTTCCGCGGTGTGGTCAAGAACCGCGCCAAAGATGGGACGCCCTATTACGTCGACGCGGTGATCGCGCCCTACATCGGCAAAAACGGCAAACCCGAAAAATACCTCGGTGTGCGCTACGACATCACCGAGTCTGAGCTTCAGCGCCACACCATGAATGGTGTGTGGGAAGCGATCAACAAGGCCTACTGCGTGATCGAGTTCGACCTTAAGGGCAACATCACCAATGCCAACGAGAAGTTCCTCAAGGCGGTGGGCTATTCGGCTGATGAGATCGCGGGTCGCCACCACGCCATGTTTGTGCCGAAGGATTTTGTCGATACCAAGGATTACCGCGAGTTCTGGGACATGATTGCCGCTGGCGAACGCTACGACGGCCAGTTCAAATATCTCGGCAAGGGCGGCAAGGAAGTTTGGCTCGACGCCACCTACAACCCGATCTGCGACGAGATGGGGCGCCCGTTCAAGATTATCGAATTCGCCACTGACGTCACTAATCAGCGCAACGCCGAGCAGCTTTCGGACGCAGTGCGTGAAAGCCAGACGGTGATTGAATCCGCCAAGGACGGTGACCTGACCGGCCGGGTGCCGCTGGACGGTAAGACCGGCAAGATCGCCCAATTGTGCAATGGCATCAACGACCTGCTTGATGCGATGGCCACCGTTGTCGGCTTGGTTAAGGACTCGTCCGACGCCATCAACACTGCGGCGCGCGAGATCGCCGCCGGCAACACCGACTTGTCGGGCCGCACGGAAGAGCAAGCGTCCAGCCTGCAGGAGACTGCTGCCAGCATGGAGGAGCTCAACGGCGCGGTTCGGCAAAACGCCGAGAGCGCAAAAGAGGCCAACCAGGTTGCCATCAATGCCTCGGTAATCGCCGAAAAGGGCGGCCATGCCGTCACTCAAGTGGTCGAGACCATGCAGGCCATCAGGGATTCGTCCAAGAAGATCGCCGACATCATCTCGGTGATTGATGGCATCGCCTTCCAGACCAACATCCTGGCGCTGAATGCTGCGGTGGAGGCTGCCCGCGCTGGCGAGCAGGGCCGTGGGTTTGCCGTGGTCGCTACCGAAGTGCGTAATCTGGCGCAGCGCTCGGCGGCCGCTGCCAAGGAGATCAAGACGCTGATCTCGGATTCGGTCGACAAGGTTCAGGTGGGCTCGCGCTTGGTTGACGATGCCGGACACACCATGAGCGACATCGTGTCGTCGGTGAGCCAGGTCACGGCTTTGATGAGCGAGATCGCCACCGCCTCCGCGCAGCAAAGCTCTGGTATCGAGCAAGTCAGCGAGGCGATTTCGCAAATGGACGATGTCACCCAGCAGAATGCGGCTTTGGTCGAACAAGCGGCAGCGGCGGCAGAGTCTCTGCAGGGGCAGGCCGAGTCGCTGTTCAGTGCGGTGTCGCGGTATCGCGTCGGCAATGAGTCGAGTCGTACGCCGCAGCCGGCATCGCGTGGAACGGCGGCAGGGGCGTCAAAGGTCGCCAAAGCCCGCGGTGCGTCGGGCGCGCCTGAGACCGATTGGGAGGAGTTCTGATGTTCGGGGGATTACATGAGTGAAGCCGGAATGGTGCTGGGCGGGACCCAGCGGGAGTTCCTGACGTTCAGACTGGGTGCCGAGGAATACGGCATCGACATCCTCAAGGTGCAGGAGATCCGTGGCTACGATCCGGTGACGCGAATCGCCAACTCGCCCGATTTCATCAAGGGCGTGATCAATCTGCGCGGCAACATCGTCCCGATCGTCGACATGCGCATCCGCCTGCGCCTCGGCGAGGTGGTGTACGACGAGATGACGGTGGTCATCATTCTTAACGTGGGCTCGCGTGTGGTCGGCATGGTGGTCGACAGCGTGTCGGACGTTTTGGCGCTGGACGAAGCGCAGGTACGGCCCTCCCCCGAGTTCGGCGGCGCCTTCGACACTCGCTACATCACAGGTTTGGGTGCTCTGGATGATCGCATGCTGATCCTGATCGACATCGAGACGCTAATTATTGACGACGTGATGGCCATTGCCGGCGAGACCGCTGGGGCTGCATAAGGCAGAGCACCGATGAATCTCCAATCCCTCAAGATCGGTCCGCGGCTGTACTGGGCCTTCGGCCTGATGCTCTCGCTGCTGTTGCTGTTGGGCGGCGTTTCCCTATGGAACGTCAACAAACTGGGCGAACACATCGACTCGATTGGCAAGAATATTCTGCCCAGTATCGAGGTCCATGGAGACATGCGCTTTGAGCTGAGCCTGATGCGGCGCGGCATGCTTAACGCCGCATACGCGTCTACCGACGAGCAACGTCGTGAGGGCCTCAAGCGCATCGCCACCGGTCGCGACGAGATACTTCGCCTCAACGACCACTACCGCAAAAACCTGCTGCTGGTCGAGACTGAAGAAAAGAACCTGTTCGGCGCCTATGAGGCCGCCACCAACCAGTACATTGACCTGGTCAACAAAAGGCTGTTGCCGATGTTGGAGGGCGGCGACAAAAACCGTGCCGAGGTCGAGGCCTTGGTGATGGGTGACGGTCTGCAGGTGTTCAAGGAGGCCGAGAACTCGCTGGTGAAGGTGGTCGATTGGAACGTCGAATTATCGAATTCTGAAGTCGCCTCAGCACAGTCGACGCTATCGTCCTCGTCGATTACTTTGGCTGTCTTGATGGTGGTGGCCTTGGGCATCGGCATTACGGCTGCGTGGTTGATCACGCGGTCCATCGTGCAGCCCTTGTCGCAGGCGGTGTCGACCGCCGAAGCCGTCGCGCGCGGTGACATGTCGAGTCGCGTCGAGCCTCGTGGCAATGACGAAGCGGCCGAACTGCTGCGAGCCATGCAGCGTATGACGGTCACGTTGACGCAGTTTGCTGAAGAGCAGCGCGGTCTGAGTGCCGCAGCTGCCCAAGGCAATCTCGATCGCCGTGTCGCCCTGGAGGGCAAAGACGGCGTGTTCCGCGCGATCGGTCAGTCGACCAACGAGATGCTGGAGACCACCAAGGCCGGCATCGACGACGTGACGCGCGTGCTCGGCGCACTGGCCAACGGCGATCTGACGACGCGCATCAGCGCGGACTATCAGGGTGTGTTTGCTCAGATGAAGAACGACGCCAATCGCACCGTCGATGAGCTGAATCGCATCGTGACCCAAATCAAAGATGCGACCGAGTCGGTGTCGACCGCCTCGCGGGAGATTGCCGCGGGCAATACCGATTTGTCTGGACGCACCGAAGAGCAAGCGTCCAGCATTGAAGAGACGGCTGCGAGCATGGAAGAGCTCAACAGCGCCGTCCGCCAAAATTCGGAGAGTGCGCGGGCTGCCAGCGAATTGGCGGTCGGTGCGTCGCAAGTGGCCAGCCGCGGCGGTGAGGTGATGCAGGAAGTCGTGGAGACGATGGATGCGATCAGCGGCTCGTCGAAAAAAATCGCCGACATCATTTCCGTAATCGATGGCATCGCCTTCCAGACCAACATCCTGGCGCTCAACGCGGCCGTGGAAGCCGCACGCGCCGGCGAGCAAGGCCGCGGTTTTGCGGTGGTGGCTACCGAAGTCCGGACGTTGGCGCAGCGCTCGGCTGCTGCGGCCAAGGAGATCAAGACCCTAATCTCGGATTCGGTCGACAAGGTGCAGAGTGGCTCTCGTTTGGTCGACGAGGCGGGCAACACCATGCACGAGATCATGACTGCGGTGAGTCACGTCACCGAATTGATGAGAGAGATTGCGACGGCTTCGTCGGAGCAGAGTTCGGGCATCCAGCAGGTGAGCGAGGCCATCTCGCACATGGACGATGCAACGCAGCAGAATGCAGCGCTGGTGGAAGAGGCTGCTGCGGCGGCGGAGTCGTTGCAGGGCCAATCGGAGAGTCTGTTTGCCTCGGTCGGCCGATTCCGTATCGTC
>Ga0214917_10002784_pt1 | contig 20922 bp, 27 predicted proteins | sample LL_1208_BB_MetaG_FD_177983 | JGI IMG/M metagenome (GOLD analysis project Ga0214917, IMG submission 177983) | Freshwater microbial communities from Lake Lanier, Atlanta, Georgia, United States - LL_1208_BB | ecosystem: Environmental > Aquatic > Freshwater > Lake | place: USA: Georgia | collected...
TTGTGTCGAAGTTCAGCCTCTGCGAATCGGCCAAGGCGACGAAGAAACCGCAGGGCTTGGTGAAGGTGTTGACGATGGAGGCGGAGAGCGTGACGCCGATCAGCCCCGCCTGTTCGCTGAAATTAAAAGACGCCACCTTTACCCCGGCGGGAAACTCGGCGTTGACGAAGGTGGAATCGGGGATCGTGGCCGTGCCTATGTCGATGAGGATGGATCGCTGGAAAATCTGCGATTTGATGTCCTGTCCGCTTGCCGTGGGCTTTATCGCCGAGGCGATCCGGGCAAGCTCGGCGTCGGAAAAGGCGAGTTGAAGGTTCGGCGGGAAACTGACCTGCGCCGGGGGAATCTCGATCCTCCCCACCGCATCTCCCAAGGCCCCGGCCAACTGGTCGATCTGTTCCGGGGTGAATGTCGCCGAGACGGGGCTCGAACCCGCCGTCGGCGTCCCGCTGGTAGCGGGACGGGCGTTTTTCAGCATGGCGGACGCGATGCCCGCCAAGAGTAGGTCGCCCTCGGCCATGATTTTAGAGTTTTGCCAACTCTGACTTTACGGCGTCGGCGACCTTCTTGTCGTTCCAATCGCCGTAATTTTCGTCCGAGAGGGTCGGCAGTTCGATGGGACGGCCAAGCTCGCGCACGAACGCCCGCACCTTTTTCTCGACCGGGAGGTCAACGATCCGAACGATGGTGACCTTTTCCAGTTCCTTGGTGACCGCCGGGGCGATCACGACCGTTTTCTTGTTTTCCAGCTTCACTTCCATTTTATTTTCTCCAAGTTTCTAGGTTGCGGTATTTTTCCGCCACCGACCCTAATACCGCCCGGGCCGACTTCGGCACGGGTGCTACCTTGGGCCTTATCGAGTGCAACCCTTCGATACGGTGGACATTTTCATCATCTTCCCGAGTATATTGGGCAATATTGGAAAAGTCGTGGGAAAAATAATCCATATCAAGAAATTTGTAAATGCCTGCCATTACGCTACTTGGGCTTGAGGTTAGATCATCGAACTCGATGAATTTGATCTTCCCGGCATGGCCCCGGGAAATTGCATCGTTGACCCGGTTGTAGGCAAGACCGACGGGCTGGTCCCGGCGCGACCATATTTCGCACCGTCCGGCCACGGTTTGCGAAAGCATATAGTCGTTGGACTCGAAACTCCATTGGCTTTTCCCGGTGGTCTTTCGCCAAAGATTCTCAAACGAGGCGAGGATTTCCGCGACATCCCGCACCGGGGAGAGGATTTTGATTTCGCAACCGAGGGCAAACTCCGCCATCTCGATGAGGGACAACCAGCCCCGGCCCTTGTCGATGATGACGCTTTTTTCGGTGTCGTAATAATTCTCGAACACGCCCCGCAAGACCCGGCGGAGCCTTTCATAGTCGGTTCCCTCGGCTTGGTGCTCGATCAGCCTGTCCCATTGGTTTCGGATGTTGAACAGGACATCGTGCAACCCGGAGGTCGCCTTGGAAACATGGACCTCCGGGTTTTGCGCGAGGATGTTGCAGAGGAGGGTCGAGCCGGAACGGGGGAGCCCGGAGATGAAGAAAAATTGTTTCACTCCCCAAGCATTATGGGAGGCGGATTTGCGTCAAGCGTAAAACGGCGACCCACCGCATCGTCACCCCGGCGATCCCGGTGCAGGCTATGTTGAGTGCCTTGTTCACATTGTCACCCGTGAGGACGACGGTGAGCGCGGGGTTGGTCTGATGGACGGTGGCGAGGGTTCCGTTGTGGGTGAGGGTTACGGTTCCGGCGACATTTTTTATGTAGATGTTTCGCTGATCGAGAACCTCCTCGACGCCGTTGGTGCTGAACCCCGTGGTGCTGACGAATCCGGCAAAACATGAACCTGTCGGAAGAACGATTCTTTCCGAAGCCCCGTCAAGGAAAAGATTGGAGGTGACCGCGCCAACGGTGATGTTGCGGGCGACAAGCTCAACGGCCTGTGCATCGCCCTGCGCCGAGAAAATACCCGAGGCGTGGGCAAACATCCCGTAACGGTCGGCAAGTCCCTGTAATCCCCCGGCGACGGTGGCGTGTACGCCCGAGGCGGTGTTGACCGCTCCTCCCCCTATGGTGGCGTATGAGCCCGAGGCGGTGTTGTTGCCTCCCCCGCCTACCGTGGCGTAGGTGGCCGAGGCGGTGTTGTTTCGTCCCCCGCCGACGGTGGAGTAGTAGGACGAGGCGGTGTTGCCTCCTCCTCCACCGATGGTGGCCCGGGAAGTCGAGGCGGTGTTGTTGCTTCCCCCGGCAATCGTGGTGCGGTATCCCGAGGCGGAATTGTATGTCCCACCGCCTACGGTGCAGAAATACCCGGATGCGGTGTTGTGGGTTCCCCCGGCAATCGTTTTCCCGGGATACCCGGCTCCCGTGCAGTAATTGAAGGCTCCTCCGCCGATGGTGGAATGGTATCCGGCGCACACATTGTTCTGTCCCCCGGCGAGAACGGAATAATTGCCGAAATTATTGTTGTAAAAACCGCCCCCGACGATGGAGGAGTTTCCCGAAGCCAAGTTCTGGGTCCCGCCACCCACGGTCGCGTAACTACCCGAGGCGGTGTTGCTACCTCCCCCGCCTACGGTGGATCGGTTGCCAGAGGATGCGTTCTGATACCCGCCTCCAATGGTGGCGTGGTATTGCGTCGAGTAATTTGCCTGACCACCTGCCACCGTGGAGCCGAAGGCTGTTGCGATGTTGCCTACGCCACCAGCCACGGTTGCATAACCCCCGGAGGATGAGTTGTTATTACCTCCCCCGACGGTCGGAGCCCCATATCCCGAGGCTGTGTTGTTAGCACCTCCCCCAATCGTTGCGCTAATTGTCGAGGCGGTGTTGTATCCTCCCCCGCCTATGGTGGATATAACGCCCGAGGCGATATTGTATCCTCCCCCGCCGATGGTGGATCGGGTTCCCGAGGCGTTGTTCTGATTCCCGCCTCCGACGGTTGTGTGATAGCTTGACGAGGTGTTTTGCCTTCCCCCAGCTACGGTGGCGTAATCGCCGGAGGCGGTGTTGATTTTTCCCCCGCCGATGGTTGCGAAATTCGCCGATGCGTTGTTGCTTCCTCCCCCGCCTACGGTGGCTTTTGCACCCGTGGCGGTGTTGTATTGTCCCCCGCCGACGGTGGTATGGTAGTTGCTGGAACCTGTGTTACCTTGTCCACCTCCAACGGTGGCAAAGTAGCCCGAGGCGTTGTTGTTTGCCCCCCCGCCTATGGCGGTATAGTTGCCCGAGGCGGTGTTGTTATACCCACCCCCCACCGTTGCGTAGTTAGCCGATGCGGTGTTGTCTAACCCACCTCCCACCGTTGATCTGACACCCGATGCGTCATTGTTTTGCCCACCCCCCACGGTGGCGTAGGCACTCGAGGCCGTGTTACCTTTACCACCCCCCACGGTGGCGTTGTTGCCAGAGGCGGTGCTATTATATCCACCCCCCACGGTGGCGTAGAAGGCCGAGGCGGTGTTGTTGCTTCCCCCGCCGACGGTGGTGTAGTAACCCGAGGCGGTGTTGTTATACCCACCCCCCACCGTTGATCTGTTACCCGATGCGGTGTTGACATACCCACCCCCCACGGTGGCGAAGTCGCTCGAGGCGGTGTTGTTTCTACCACCCCCCACCGTTGCGTAGTAGTTCGAGGCGGTGTTGCTTCCCCCACCCCCAACCGTTGAGGCGATACCCGATGCGGTGTTGCTTATCCCACCCCCCACGGTGGTGTAGTTATTCGATGCGGTGTTGTATTTCCCACCCCCCACGGTGGCGTAGTCGTCCGAGGCGGTGTTGCTTCTCCCACCCCCCAGCGTTGCGTATTGCCCCGAGGCAACTTGTGTCGCAACGAACCTATTCTGCTGTAAATCCACCGCCCCCATGCCCCGTGCATTTCCGGCCACGCTTCCGGCAGTATCATACTTCGCCCAAAGATTTCCAACCCCTCCCGCAACCGGGGGAATCTGGTCGGAATAAATGAGATCAAGTCCGCCTCCCCCGGAAACGGCGTCGGCCACCTCGAAGATCGTGGTGATCCACGAAAGGAAATTGTTGTCGGAACGGAAATCATAGGTCTTTCCGTTGACCGACCAAACGACCTGCGCCGTTGTCGCCGTTCCGTCCGAACCGACGGAAAGGGTGAAGCTCACCGCCTACCCCTTCCGGGTTTAACCCATCTGACCGAAAATCTTGTACCCGCGAAGGGCGAAGGTGATGTCGATGCTGGAAGCACCCGTCGGCCAAGCGGTGTAAAGATTGGTGAAGTCGAACTGCAACTGATTCTGCCGGGGGAACCGAATCCGATACCCTTCGGGGATAAAGTAGTTGGATGCGTTCCCGCAAATCAGCGAGCGGTTCAGCGCATTGGTGAACAGGTCGCGCCCGGTCGAGATGTCCTTGACCAGCACCTTGAAGTTGTCGGGAGCCTGCACCGGGTTGTTGAGGGCGGTCGCACCGCCAAGGGTCGCCCCGGCTTGCGAGGCATTGTCGAGGGATGTCCGGGCCTCGAAGCCGTAAAGCTCGAACTCGGAATCCGCGCCAAGCACAAGGGTCTTGGTCCCCGTGCCGGAAAGGGAGGAAATCGTGATGTCCACCGTGTAGATGAACGGGAGGACTTCTCTGCTCGAAACATAATTTGCCATAAACTGTCTCCTTTAATCGACCAACCCCCACCCGGCGAAAGGTAACCGGGTGGGGGAGGTCATGTTGGAACCGTGAACTTACTGCGTCGGGATGATGGCGAAACCGTCGAAGATTAAGCCAACATTCACATACGCGATGGAGCCCGCGCTCGCCGCGACCACATTCGGGAGCGTGTAGTTCGCCGAAGTGTAATCGGTGTCGAGGAACTGGATGCTCGCGTCGATGATGCTGTCCCGCTCCACGAACAGCGGAGGGGTGCAGAGGTAAGTGTCACGCGGATCAGAACTTTGCGAGTACCAGTACCCGATATTCGGATTTGCACCCGCCACCTGCGCCACGCCACCACCGTAGGACTTGACGGTGACGCCCGCGCCGATGGGACACTTCTTGAACGGCTGGTTGATCTCGAAGTAGCGTTTCTGGCCGAAGTTGACGATGAGGTTTCCGCGACCAGACAACTGTTCGAGGAAGTTCATCGTTCCGCTGGCCTGACCGAGCGAGCCGTCGGCGTTGCCAACATTGAGGTTGGCGACGGTGTTCAGCGAGCCCGTGGTGTTCTGCCGGGACTTCGGGAGGACATACAGGTGGGTCCTGATGCCCGTGATAACGAAGTCGTAGGTGAACTGGCCGTTGCGGTCCAAGTCGGTTTCCTCAAGGGTTTTTGCGATGCCGGAGTTCGGATCGGTGGAACCCTGCGGGACCGAGAAGAATGTCAGCTTCTGCGGAACCACGCCCGAGGAGGGGGTCATACGAACATAGTCGTAGTATTGGTACTTAATGACTTGGAGGTTGCCGTAGTTGGCCGTCCCGTACCGGGAGGCGACCATCTGGGTGATCTGTTGGGATTCTGTTGCCATTGTAGTGTTCTCCTTGTGAATTACTGCACCGGGCGGAACTCCACCCCGTCAAGCTGAACACCGATGTACAGCTTGCCCGCCGACGAAGGCAGGGAGGTGGTTCCGATCCGGGTGACCGCCCCGGCGGGGAAGTCGATGGAAACCCGGAAGTTCTCTTGGAAGTCGATGTAGAGTTCCGGGTCAACGGCATACATATCCTCGGCCTTGCGGTGAAGCTCGGCCTCGGGCGCGAACGCCGAGTAGGTCGGGGTGGCCGTCGCCAACAGGCGGGTCACGGTGAGGTCGGAACGACCGTCAGCGGGAGGCGCATACAGGAACGGCTTGGGGATTTGAACGAACTTCTTTGCCCCCACCGAGAGGGTGAGGATGCCAGCCTGCACGAAGCCGTTGACCAGATCGGCCCACAACCCGGAGGTTGCGTCCGAGGCGTAGGTCGTGACGGTGTTCGTGTAGTCAATTCCGAAGGTGGAATTGCTGGGCACATAGAGGTTGGTCTGGATCGACTTGATGAGGAACGAACTCGTCCCGAACGAACTCTGCACCGGGATGTTGGTGCGCTGAAGGTTCGGGGTTGCGGAATCGCCCAACGCACTTCCGAAGAAGGTGTAGGTGGAACCGCCGTTCGCGTAGTCGATGAAGCTCCAGAACTGCTTGCGCTGGGACTGGAGTTGTCCCCGGGCATAGGTCCCGTAACGGGCCTGCAACCGGGAAACAATCGCTTGGCTGTTTGTCTCGGCCATTGTCGTGATCTCCTATTGGTTGATTGTGATTATTTCGCCCAAGCGTTGAAGGCGGAGGGCACATTCGCACCCATCGAACGGGGGGCGATGTAGGCTCCCATCGAACGGCGGGGATCGAGGTACTCACCGAGATAACGCTGGGTGGTGGCCGGAGCCGTGGTTCCGGCGGTCAACTGCGGGATCAGCCCGCTGACGGCGTTGGCGATACCGCCGATAATCATGCCGTTCGCGAGGGCGGGGCTGAACCTGCGGGTCAGGAGCGCACCGAGGCCCGGGATGAGCAGGCTGTAAATGGTGTTGGACACTTGGGCGGAGCCAAGCGTGGGGAGGGTGATCGTCCGACGGACAAACCCGGTCGCGATGGGGGCGAGCAGAACGCCTCCGGCGAGCGAAAGGTTTTCGCGTTTCACGAATTGTCCGGCAAAGCCTTTGACTCCGGCCATGCCACGGCGGGCGTTTTTACGAATTTTCATAGTGTGTCTCCGATTGCGCCGGATGTACCGCCGGGTTCGGCGGTGGGTTGGGTTTCTGCGGACGCGACGGGTTCCGGCGGAACGACGCTTCCGGGTGTGTTTCTTGGCATGGGAACGCTTCGTGCCCTTGCGGGACTTCTTGCGCTTCCTTTTGCCGAAGATTGATTCAAAGCTCATCCCGGCGTTCGGGTAGAGCGGGGAAAGGGGTGTGCGGACTTGGCCGGAATAGTTCGACCAGTAGTTCCGGCGAATCCGGCGGGAGCGGTGAACACGGCTCCGGCGGTGTCTGCGACGCGGATTTTCCAAGAGCAAAGTTTTCACTTTTCGCACCTGTCTTTTGTAACCGGGTTTTTGTCAAGGGTTTTTTTCGTCCCAAGCATGAAAGCCGATTTTCCCGTGACCCATCCCTGCCTTCTCCGCATGAGCCAAAGGTCGAGTTTCCGCGACATCTCGGACGCCTCGGCGTAGGTCGGGATGCGTCCGGGGATGTCGGTCGGCCTCAAGGATGGGGGCGTTTTCTGGTTGTGGGTGTGCTGGGTTATCACACGCCAAAATCCAAATCCCAAAGCGCGGTGGAACAGGCGTCCAGTTGCTCGGCGTAGATGTCGTCACCCCGTTCCATCGCCACGCCCGCCTTTTGCGAGCATAGGACAGAAAGCTCCTTGGTGATTTCCGAGACTGAATTTGTTTCGAGGAGGCGGGAGAGATCGTCCCGCAGGGCCATCAGTCGAGTTTCAGCCCGACGCTTTTCAGCACCGAGATGATCTTGGCGAGGGCCGTGTCATCCTTGGGGGTCGGCGTGACCTTGACGATCAAACGGGCGAGCATGACCACCCCGCCCGCGATCCCGACGATGTTCTGCCAGTTTTCGGTGATCCAGTTCATGTTTCTCCTTTAGTAAATGGGGTTGTAGGGATCGTCGTTGTACCATGATCCCATTGTGTCCACCCCGCCGATCCCATCGCCGATCCGGGTGGGATGGCCGATGTGGGCCGGGAGGGATTCGCCCACGGGATTGAGCGCACCCGTGGGGTTGCTGGGGCTGGGGTAGGCGGAAAGCGGGTTGAAGATCGCCGGGTTCCCGGTGCTGGCGTAACTGTTGAAAACCCCGAATTGGGTGGGGTTCCCGGTGGTGGCGTAGCTGTTGAAGGTGGGGAGGCTGATGTAGGGCTTGAAATGTCCCTCGCCCCGGTTGTAGTAGGCCGTCGTGGAACCGATGGGAAGGGGCTCCGCCCCGGGGTAGGGCCGGGCAACGGGAAGGCCCATCAGCGGTCCGGCCATGCCGACGGTGTTGAATTTCGGAAGGGAGTAGGTTTGCGGATAACCGGGCTCGTAGGGGATGTAGGAGCCAAGCGGAAAAACCGACCCGGCGGAGGTGGCCGAGCATGAGGAGCAACACGATAAATCGTTCACGGCGCGGAATGTCCCCTCAATCACGGCAAGGTCAAGAAGTTTTTTCCGCAAGGGATGAGGCCCACCGGGACACCTCCGCGACCGAATCGAGGTGGGATTGCTTCACATGAAGCGAAACGGTGACAAGGTTGGATTGCGAGGATTCCGAAGCCTGTCGGTTCAGCGAGTCGATCACGGCAAGCAGGGCATCCTCCTGTTGCTGGCTGGTAAGGTCGAAAATAAGCAAACCCCCGTTCCCGAACCGCCATATATTCGACAGAATGGGGATGGTGATGATCGCCCGGTGGCCCGGCCATCCCCGGAAATCGGGATTGATCGCCTGCAAGAGCCTGACCCGGGCCTCGGTCGGCGGATATGAGGGGAGCGAGATCACGAAATCGCACCCGAAATGGATGCCGGGGGAATGATCGGCTGGAATTTGAGCGCATCCTTGGCGTACAGGGAAAGCTCATCCATCAGGCGTTTCCTTTCCGCCAGCGCACCGAAGATGACCCCGGCGATGGCGGAGGAAACCAGAATCCCCTCGCCGATGCCGACAAGCAGTTTTTCCTTGGACTGGTCCATGCGTTCCTCAAGCTCCTTCGCCATCATCGCCGAGGATTGCTCGAACACGCCCGTGTTTCTCTGGGAAAAATTAAGGCCCGTGGAGGCGCAGGGCGACGGGTAGGAAAAGGGTGCGTAATAGGGGTATCCTAGGTTGCGGTAGGATTGCAGGGGAAAATTCGGAAAGTTTTCCATCGTTGGCCCGGCGCACCCGTTGACCCATGTGAGCACGGGCTCATCCCCGAAAAAATATGTCGTGCTGGTGATCCCGTCGGTGGTTTGCCTGACGGATTTGGTCCCGATTCCCTCGGTGACCCCGTCGTCGGAGGCGACGGTGATCGTCCCAGCGTAGTACCAAGGGCCAAGAGGTTCCGGCATTATTTTCGGGAGTAGTTGAGGATGCAGATGACCGCAATCACCCCGGCGACAGCCCCGGTCAAAAGACCGAGCGTGAAGGCCGTGCCTTGGGTTCCCATCTTGAGGGTGATTTCCTGCGTTGGGTCGGGATTCTGGATGGTTTCTTCGGCCATGTTTTTTTATGTAATGCCCAAAACCCGGGTAGTCAATACTCCTCGGCGACCGCCGATTCGGGAAGGTTGGGGAATGTGTAGGGATAGTCCGGCACGGTGGGGCGGAGGGGATAGAGCGTGAGGTCGGACCCGCGCAACGGGGGAAGGATCGTTTTCCCGCTCCTTGCCATGTCGGAAAGGGTTTTCATAATGTCCTCCTGTTCGCCACCAAAGACGGAAAACAGGGCGTTTTTTGCGGAGGCATAGACGACATAGGGGGTTCCAAAAAGAAGCATGCTCACGCCGGAAATCTGGCCCGTGCCAAGCGGTGCGGAGAAAGCCCGGCCCTGCCCGGCGAGATAACCAGCCTCCGCAATCATCGCAATCGTGCCGGAAAGACCCCCGGAGCCGATCTTAAAGGCTGGCCGGATGATCGGACTCACCGCTCCGCCCCCGGGGATGAACGGAACCGCCGTTTCACCGATGGTCCCAAGAATCTCAAGCCCCGCACCGCTTTGGCGGGCGATCTCAAGGCTGGCCGGGTAATATGCCCCGCGATCCACCATGTCGCCAGCCGACTCAAGGCCGTGGATGGCGGACTCCATCGAGGCGGTTCCAAGTGTGGCCTGACCGAATTGTTCCAGAAACATCATAAAGTCCCCGGAACCCTCCAAGGTTTTCGAGGCGGAAATGACCGCCTTCTGGATAAGGCCGACATAAGGGACAACGCCCCACTCGGGGTTGAGCGAGGAGGAGATTCCCACCGATGTCGAGATGGCCTCCCCGGTCGCCATGTAATACTGCGAGGTGGCGATGTAGTTCAGAACCCGGGATGTCCCCGCAAGACCCGCCGTGGTTTGCGCCAGCGCAAAGGACCTCTCCATCTCGGCCTTGAACTGCTTTTGGGCCTCCACCATGTCCCTGACCGCCTCCGATCTTTGTCGCCAAGCAGAGTCAGCCGACTCCGTTTGCGAGGCAAACTCGGACTGAAGTTGCTCGGATTCCGCCTGCTTCGCCAAGATTTCCCCGGCCACGCCCACGGCCTCCTCCCCCTTGGCGTTGTATGACTCGACGAAGCCGGACAACTCGGAGGTGCGGGCGGAAATGTCCCGTTGCACCGAATTGACCAGCGACTTGGCGTTGGCGACATCGGCGGTGGCCTTTACGATGGCATCCCTCTGCAACTTTGAGCCGGGGATTCCGGCGGGAAAATTCGCACGGTTTTCCGCATATTGCTTGGCGAGGTTTGCGGATTCCAGTTTTGCGTTTGCGCTGGAAAGGGATGTTTCCAGCGAGGAAATCTGCGAGGAAATCGCATTGATCGCACCAAGATCGGGGGCCATCGAAAGCCGGATCGAGTCAAGCTCGGCCTTGAGCCAGTCAAGCTCCTCGGAGATGCCGAGGATTTTTGAGGAAACCTCCCCTATGCCGGAATAGGCCGTCGCCATCCTCCCCGTCGAGGCGTTGGCCTTTTCCCGGGCCGATCTGATCGCCTTTCGGAAGTCGTTTTTTGCGATCTCCCCCGTGGCAAACGAGGCAAGGGAGGAAACCTTGGAAAGCCATAAAAACGCCAAGGATGCGTCGCGAAGTTCCTCGGGAATCTCCCCTCCCGGGGGAACCCCGGCGCAAAGTCCGCCGTCCCAATTTGGACGATAAACCACCGAGCCGTCGGGGGCCCGGACCGGGACCGGACAGAGCAGGCGATTACCCGGGACGCTTGCCCCGGCCTTCGCCAGAAGTTCCCCCGGGCTCTGCGGTTCGCTTGGGTCACTCATCCGATGACCCGGGGATTATTTCCGCAAAAGAAGGAATCCAAGGCCCAAGGCCCCGACAATCGCCACGGGCATAATCCAAGAATTTTGTTGCGCCCTCTGCACCTGCGGGGCCAAGCCGGGATAAAGCTGTGTGATGGGATAGTAGGAACTGCGCCCGCCCTCGATTCGCTGGATGACCGGGATGTTGGAGCCCGGGATCATCACCAGCCTGTCCTGCGGGTTGTCCTGCGCGATGATATTCTGGATTTCCTTGTAAGTCCCGAGCCCGATTTCGGCGAGTTGCGGAAGGTTTTGCGTGAGGCCGGAAAAGAAGTCTCCAAGGCCGGAAAAAAAGTCAAAGTCGGAGGAGGGAGTTCCGCTGGTGGTTCCGCCCCCGGTGGCGATAAGCCCGCCCCCGGAGATGTAGTCATCGAGGTTGAAATCCGATCCCGTGGTTCCCGTCAGGTCGCCGGAAAATCCGAACGGGTCGTTCGGGTCCCCGGTAAAAAGTCCAAATGTGTTCATCGTTTTTTGTCCTGTATCCCCGATGGAGACGGACGCAAGTTATTTTTTTGCGACAAATCCTTCGACAGTTTCGCCCCCATCAGGATGAGGGTGACGAAGGCGAGCCCGTAGCCGAGCCCGTTGGCCCATGAGGGGACGCCCGGGATGGGAGGGAACCCGGCAAAATAGACATTTTGGCCCGGGGCCGGGAGCATCGAGCCGGGGCGGGTGGGCCGGATGTTGGGGCGGGAACGGCCCTTGCCAAGATTGGAAACGGAGCCCCATATCCCGAAAAAGGCCGAGGTTGCGGATTTGATTACGCCAGTCATGTTCTTGAGGATTTTCTGCCAGTCATCCGAAGCCTCCTCCGCCTGCCGGAACGCCTCGGAAGCACCCTGCGATTGCTCGACAAACCCGTCGGTGACCACGGAAGAAGATGCAAGGTCGGGCCCGGAAACGGCGGTTCCCCCGGAAATCTGCCGTTGCAACAGGTCATAGGACGCCTGCGCCGTGGCGATGGCGTTGGTCAGCGAGGTCTGCGCCTGCAAGCCGAGGGATATTTTGGATTGCAGGTCGTCGTACTCCGCCCGGGTCAGATTGGTGCTTTGGGAAAGTTCGGCTTGGGCCTGCTTCCCGGCCTCGATCTGGGATTGGAGCGAGGTGAGTTGGGATCGGGAAATGCCGATGGCCGACTCCAACCCGGACAAGGTTGTCTCGCCGGAGGCGATCCGGGCTTGGAGGTCGGCATAGGTTTGTTGCGCGGAAAGGATGTCCTGTTGGGCCGTGAAATACCGGGAGTTGGCGTCCTTGAGTTGCAGGTTCAGTTGGGTCAACTGCTGGTTCATCGACTCCAAGGCTTGCGTCCCGGCGGTCTGCCTGTCGGACATGATCCGCAACTGCTCCTGCAAGGCGAGCGAGGTTGCGGAATCGGTCAGGTAGGTTTCATTGAGACGGGTGATATCGGCCTGCAGGGTGGACTGTTGGGCGTTGAGGGTCGCAACGGAGGCTTCCGCAGTTGCGATCTGGTCGGTGAGCGTGGCAATCGAGGCTTGCGAGGAGGCGATGGTCTGCTCGGCGGAGGTGATCTTGGATTGCAGGGAATTGAGGGTGTTCTGCGATTCGGTCACCGAGGCTTGCAGGGAATCGTATTGGGATTGAAGCCCGGAAAGGTCGGAGGTTGCGGTGTCGATGGACGCTTGAAGCCGGGTGTTTTCGGCTTGGAGGGAATCGTAGGACGCCTGCGCCGTTTGCAGTTCGGTTTCGGCGGAGGTGACGGATGCCTCAAGGATGGAAAGCTGTTCCCCGGTTGCGGTGAGGCGGGATTGCGCGGATACCAATTCCCGGCGGGCGGAGTCGAGGTTTGCCCGGGTCATGTCGAGGGACCCCCGGGCCAAGGCGATGTCGATCCCAAGCTGGTTTTTTTCCGCTTGGAGGGCGTTCCGGGCGGTGGTGGCCGTGGCAATCTGCGAGGTGAGGTCCGACAACTGGATTTGCTGGGACTGAAAAGTTGCCAGCCGGGTGTTGTAGTCGGTTATGGCGGTGTTGAGTTGCGTTTGCGCGGTGGCGAGTCTCTGGGAGTCGGCGGTGAGGGCGTTCACCTTGGACTGATAGTCCGAGACGGCGGTGTTCAGCTTGGCGGAATTGGCCGAAAGATCGCTTTGGGCCGAGCGGAGGGAAGTCTCGCGCATCGCAAGGTCGTTCCGCAACTTGAGCAGGTCGGCCCCGTAGGATTCTATGGACGCCCGGTTTTCGGCCATCGCCTCATAGACCAAGGAAAGGTCGGCTAGGCTTGTCGAAAGGGATTCCTCCAAGCGGATCGCCTGCTCACGAAGGTCATAAAGACGGGGATCATAAACGGAAACATTAGGGGGAATGTAGGGTATGGTCAGGTCGGAAATGCTCTGAACGCCTAGCAGTTCCTCGACCGTCCATATCTTCGGGAGGGAGGGCAGGTTGATCGGGGAGAAGATCGGAACACCCGGGACGGTGAAGGAGGGTGCGGTGTAGAAAAACTGCGAGAAATCGGGAGCCGTGTAAGAGGTCCCGGGCAGGGCCGAATAAGAGTAGGAATAGTCGGGCATCAGGCGTGTTCCGGCGCAAACCTGCCCGGAAGAATGTCGCCCTTCGGCTCACCGAACGGGTTGGAGGGGTTGCAGGGGTCGTAATTCACGATCCCCCTGTCGCCTTGGATTTGCAGGGCAACATGGTCGTGATACCGCGAGTCGTAAAGGTGGAGCCCGACGGGGCGCACGGCGAACCCGATGGAATGAAGCATGGACCCGGACAGGAGAACCTGATCGTCACAATCCCCGTTTGCCATCCCGAACTTTTCGTATTCGTCGAGCATGGCAATCGGGGAGCGCACATATTCGACCCCGAGCGGGTCGCGGACATAGCGAACATTGTCCTCCATGAAGGAGGTGATGGCCCGGACCTGCCCGGAGCGGTCATCGTTGCCAACGCTGTCGCTGAAAAGGGAGGTCGTGAAACGGCGGACCCGGGGATCGACCCCGTATTCGGAGATCAGCCGGGAAAGGACCGAAAGAATCTGCTCCGCATCGCTCGACCCGTAACCGACGCGATACCGAACAACCCCGTTCTCCTCGGAGATGCGAAGGGGTTGTCGGTCAAGGATTCGGTCCACGAACTCGGAAAGCATGACGAAGCACCCCTGTCTCCTTAAAAAAAGGTAAAGTCAAGGAAGGGTGTTCAATGCCCCCTCAATTATGGGTATCCGGGGACATCCCCCGGCTTTATGCCCCTTCCCTGCTAGTGTTTGCCGTTCTTGGGGGTTTTTGCCTTGGGCTTGACCCGGGCGGTGGGCGAGACGCCGATGATGGGCTGAACCATCTGGTCGGGCTGTTCCTCCTCGACGGGCTCCGCAAGGATGATCTCCCGCAACTTGTGGAACCAGTCCTTGTGCGGAACCATCTGCGGGATCGCCTTGGAGAGATTCTCCCACCAGTTTTCGTCCTCCAAGTAGTCGGCCACGGCGTCGTACTCCTCGTCGGAGATGATTTCGACATACATATCGTGGACCTCGACGGGGTTGGCCTTCTGGATGGCGAACTGGATGAGGGCCGGGATGATCGACTCCATTTTTTCCTGCGGGGTCAGTTCCCGGGGCTTTTCGGCCTGCGGGGAAACCTCCGGGGCCGGGGCCTGCGGGGGCAACTGCGCGGGCTGGGCCTGCTGGCCTTGAAACACCGTTTTCATAACCTGCGGGATCGCGGAAACGATGTCCTGCACGAACGAACCCTTTTCCTCGCCTTCCCCATCCTCGTCCTCCCCGGCCAGCTTCTTCAATTTGATAATCGTCGAGAGCATATCGTCCATGCTGGTTTTCGAGGATTCGAGGGAATGTTTGAGAAGCATCGTCGAGATGGTGGTCAGGGCGGAATCGTTGGTCGGTTGCGGGCGTCCGGCCATCGCCGAGGCCATCGCCGACATCATGCCGACCATCATTTTCGTCGATTCCTGCTGGTTCATAATCATCATCTGCATCATCTTGTCGGACTTGTCCGACATCATCGTGACGATGGAGTTCATGTCCGGGCCTTGGTTCTTTTCCCCGAGCTTCGAGGCCACGGTTTCAACCAGCCGGACGGCATCGTAACCCCCGGCGGTCCCGGGGATGGCGTCGCCCTCGACCTCGGCCCGCCGGGTGCGGTCCACCGAGAAATACCAAGTCGGGCCGAAGGTCCCGTCGGAACGGCGGATTCGGCAACGGTACTCACCGCCCCCGTACTGACGGGCGATCTCCTCCCGGTTGTAATCCTTGAGGCCGATCTCGGCGAGGTGGGCGTAGCGTTCGGTCCGGGTCATCCGGCGGTTGACGATGATGGTCGAGGTGGTGGCGTCCTCGCGGTCAAGGATCGTGGAAATTTCGTTTTCCTCGCGGAGACGCTTCTCCTCGTCGGAGTCGATGTCGTGCCCGAAGATGACATCCTCGTCGAGTTTCTTGGGGCGTCCGCGCCGGGGCGTCAGGTCGATTTCTTCGGATGATTCTAGGTCTTTGGGCATGGTGTCTCCTTGGGTTGTTTGAAGAGCGTGACAAAGACGGGCGTTTTGTCGCCCATCCAAGCCCCGATCTGGTTGTATTCAAAAAACTCCTCGGCCTCCTCCTCCGTCATCCCGTCCCGGGAAACAAGCGTGGCAAGCACCTTTTCCCGGTCATAGGCGAGCACGGAGTCCATGCCAAAGCGTTCGCATATCCCGACGATGCAATCGTCGAAGCCGTCCATCTTGAGGAGGTCGGCGTCAGCTATTTGGTCTGCGTCCATAAAAGGGAAAGAAACACAAGCATCCCAACGACCGCCATCCCGAGGATAAGATCGTCGTTCATCAGCAGATAAATTGCGTGACAGGGTAGGGGGATTCCACGCCCATGACCAGCTTTGAGGAGTCGAGTTCCATCTCGGCCTCAAGAATGAGATTGTCGCAATCGTCGAGCTTGAGGATGGCGGGCCTTTCGCACTCATGGTTGAAAAGGCGATAGACATAGGTGGTGTCGGAGGTGACGATTCCGATGGCATACTGGATTTCGTCAATCTCGATCTCATCCCCGTCCCGCAATCCCTTGTAGCTGATCTTTTCAATCTCACATTCGCCATCGAAGGGATGTTTTGGGTCACGGTTGACGATTTTCACGGTGGAGTTATCCAAGTGGTAAAAAAGGGCGTCATTAAAAAGGATTCGGTCACTTCCGCTGAACAAAACCCCCATGTAATAGCGCGGAGGCTTGGGAAACTGCTGGTTTATCTGGGTGGTGGGGAGGTATCGCTTGCCAACCTTGGACACTTTCGACCGGGAATCTTGCGGTGATTTGGCCTTGGGCATGGGCGGGAAGATACCGGGGAAAATACCGGGAGGGCAAGAAAAATATCCGATAAATCCGAGAAAACCCCCAAAAATGAAATCCCCCGGGGAGATTGCTCCCCCCGGGGGACTCCGAGGCTATGTTCGGCGGGAGGGGAAAGAATAACCCCTCTGTCGCTGTTTAATATGTAAGCCCCTTATTTTGATGTCAAGCCCGGAATTAACCCGGCAAGACCCTTGAATTTGCCTCCCCACTTCTTCAAATCTTCCATAGGGATGACAATGCGACCCATTTCGACCCCAACCTCACCCTTTTGGACCACGACGACTTGTTTGGCCGAAAAGTCGAGATTGAACTCGATGGAAGTTTTATCGGAGAGGGCAACCATGACTATTTGCCCTTGTATTCGATGACCTCGTAGGTGGCGAACTCCCGGCCCTGCCCGGAGTCGTCCTTGTAGGTCTTGGACCGCTTGAACCCGGTCTTGGCGACAAGGATGCGCTTGCCGATGAACCGGGACTTCCGCTGGGCCTTCTCCTCGGGGTTGGCGAAGATTTTGACCCCGATCCCGCCCTTCACCGGGACAAGGGTGGTGGATTTGTCCTTGGTCAACTCCATCACCATGAGGGGTTGCGAGGTGATTTCCGGCTTCAAGGAGGGCCGGATTTCCTTCAACACCCCGTCGATCACCCCGTTCACCGGGAGCGAGTTGAGGTCGAAGATCGACGGCCTCGAAGCCGTCACCGTCTCCCACCCCTGCTTCGCCAACTGCTCCATAGGGGGGAGCGTTTCGATTGCCGTGGTTCCGTTTGTTTTGCTCATGTCGAGTTTCGTATCCTTTCTTTTTCTGAATGAGAATAGTGTCGATGTTGAAACACCGAACCTTCACTAGCCTCGTTTCAAATCCAAAGGCATCCACCGATACCCGTCAACAAGATTTTTCTTGGCGTACCGGGTCCGCATTTCCTTCCGCACCTTTCGCCAAACTGACAACCTTTTCGTGTTTCCCCTCTCATAAAATGTGACCGCTTCCCGCAGTTTAAAGGGGGCGTTGTATTCGACATAACCCTCCTCGACAAATTTCCGGGCAAGGTTCCGGGGAACGCCCTTGGCCTTCACAATGTCGTTGATGGAGTAAACCTTTGGGGCGTAGGTGGTTATGCGGGAACCCTTGTCCTCAAGTTTCATCTCCCCCAAGGCTTCCCCGGTGGGGAATGGAGACTTCCAGCCCTTCGCAAAGAAAAAGAGGGAGTCGGTGTCGCAGTAAACCATGTTTTCCGGGGGAACCTTCCGCATGAACTCAAGAAGGCGGAGCCGTCCATAGGAGGTGACATAGGATGCGTGGAGGTAGTTACAATGCGAGGGAAGGGGAATGAAAAACTCCTTGAGGACATTGGACCCAAGCATCTGAACTTTTAATTCGCCCCGCTTGATCCGGGCGAGATCGGCCTCCCGCAACTTGACCGACTTGATGACCTTTCCCGACATCCCCAACTGACCGTAAAGATTGTTCATCAGCAACTTGTAAATCAGCTTGTAGGCCGGGGTTTTCGACTCTAGGCGACGCCTGTAAAACTTTTTCACAAAGTCTCCGTAGTAGTCGGAGGCCCGGTCTGTCCCGAAAGTGTAGTGAAGTTTGAGGATTTTTGCGCCGTGATTTTCCACGGCGTTGCGGAGTTCGTGGTTCGTCCATGTCCCGGTGAACTTCCCGCAAGGAAATATGATCGAGCCCTCGGAAATTCCGCTGAATCCGTCCCGCTCGCTCGTTCGGTATGGTAGGGGGGCATAGGGTTGCATTGGGACATCGACGGTCGCCTCGGTGAGCCCGTACTCAAGGATGTCCCGGGACTCCTTGCATTCGTGCGGGTATTTTTGGGTCATGGCCCACGGGTAAAGCGAGTTCACATCGGTCCACATGACGCAACCTTCCCCGCCCTTCGAGAAAAGTTCGACCCGGCCCCCGAAGATTGCGTCCCGGCAATTCTCCGAAAAGCACGACCAGTTTCGCCCACCCATCGCCCGCCAAACCTTGACACACATGGAACCGAGCGTGTTTGGCATCTTCTTGACCTTGAAGGACTTGAGGGTTTCTTGGAGATGCTTTAATGCGTCGTGGATAATCTGACAGTCACGCATCACATACTGGCGCGAGTTTGCGTCAAACTGCAATTTCTTGAGCCCTATCGCCTCGCCAAGATCAGCGAGGCGGGTGGGAAAAAGGTTGAATGAGTCAACGAAAGTCTTGCCCTTCCATTGGGCCTTAATCAGCCGACCGCCAACCATCGTCAGCGAAAACTCATGGAGGCGGTCGGAAAACAGGTTTCCCAAATCGTATTGAAGGTTGTGAAAGTAGATTCGGTTGGCGTCCCGGGTCATCATCCACTCGATGAACTTTTCCGCATCCCCCCGGTTGTGGTACTCCTCACCGTCCGAAGTGATCCCGGCGCATTGGGTCAACTGCTTCTCAAAACCGCTTTTCCCCTCCGCCATGAGTTCGGCGGAATTGTCCTCGGTGTCGCAGGCGATGAAGGGTTCCATCAGCGGATCGAGGGTCGCAGGGTGAATGAAATTGAGTCAACTTGGATCGGCTTTTTGTTCCTTCCGGGCCAGCCGATCCGTTCATTATCCGTCGTCATAATGTCCCAATCCTTTTTCGGTTTGCCGTAGTTGTAGGAACGACGCTGGACCCGTTTCACCGAGCCTTGCGTGACATAACCGTAGGACCCGAGGGCCCCGGCGAGGCCGGAGTGCATATACCGGGAGTAGAGATCGAACATGAATGGTGTTGAATAGACACGACGGGAAGCCTTCGTGTTACCCTTGGCCCGGGTCAGCCCTTGCGTGGTAAGCTCGAAGAATCGGTTGGATCGAAGGGGCTCGGTTTCAAAGTCGATGATTTTGCCGTTGGAAAGCCTCGCCTTGCCGACCACCTTCCAAGACAACTGCTTCCGCTGACTCTTGACCTCTTGCGTCCAAATAGTGATTACAGACCTATAAAATGGATCGAGATTGCCGTTAGGAGTGCGTACCGTGTACCAACGCTGGTTATCCGGCCCAACAAGTATAGCGCGGGTTTTAAGCCGTTTTAGAACGCTTTTCGTGATGGGTCGGGAAATGAACTTCTTACGGTAAAGTTTTTCCGTTTGCTTGAGGTACTGATCGTAGTCGATTTTACGCTTCCGCATCCGGCGGACATCGAGAAGGCCGAGGGGTTGGGCGGAAGGGCGGGGCTTGACGCCTTTTGCTAAAGTCTTTGGATCATAAGGATTTAGGATGCGAAACTTCTTTTTCCCGGCCTTGAGGACGAACACGGGGGTTTTCAACAACGCCTCGCCACGAACCCGGGAAACGACCGTGGTGATTTTTCCGGGCTTGCGGTAGGTTTTGACCCGGTAAAAAAGCAACTTCCCCCGGTCGGCCTTTTTGGGTTTCAGCTTCGAGAGTGCCCGGACTTGGATGTTGAGAAGCCGGGACCTTTCCCGGGAGCGGGCGGTGGCATACTCCCGGGAAAAATAAACCTTCTTACCCCGGAACTTGAACTTGTCGCGGAAGTAGGGATTGATCGAGGTCGAACGGACCGCCTTGGCGGAGGTACGACGCAAGGGACGCCCTATTTTCTTTTTCTTTTTACTCATAGCCTCCCCGCGAAGGTATTTTTCGGGGGAGGAAGGGCAAGAAAAAACTTATTATTTTTTAGCTTTTGAAGCCCGTTTTTCGGCGTCGGCAAGATATTCAGCGACGGCATCCTCACGGGCTTTTTCGGTGCGAAAATAACGATACCCGGAACCCGGCCCATACAAGACACCATTACGAGTTGCGTGGGGGTAAAAAACATACCAAACACCGAGACTTTTTCTATTAACCATACGCCCCCAAGAATAGCCAAGTTCAACAGATTTGACACTTCGCGAGGAAGCCTCGGAAGGCGAAACCTCGGAAATCACTAGCTTTTCTCTCCTAATCTTTGCACCAATCTGACGACCCCTAGAGTCGATGTAGGGAAAGTCAATGGAAGTGACAATCGAATCGGATTCTTCCTCATCGACATAAACAACGTTTAACCCGGAGGTGGTATAAGGGTTTTCCGTTTTCACAAAGACCATTCAACCAAGAAGCTCCTTGGTGTCAACAGCCATATCTGATTATTATTTAGGGGGAAAAAGAGAGTAAAACAAACCTGCGTCAATCGGCAAACTACCAATCGGAAAAAGATTGCCATCAATTTCATAGTCCAAGTGCATTTCATACGAAACCTTGGATGGACTAATTTTCTCCCGGGATATACGCACCCCAAGCGAACGAGGGCGACCATCTATTTCGGGCAACTCAATAGACGCGTCGGCATCGTCGGCTCCGGCGCGGTAAAATGGATGCTTCATGCGTCTATTCTGTATAAAGAGGAACGGGATATGTCAATACCCGTTGGTGCGATCCATATTATTCCTTGTAGGAGGTTTGGGGGATTAGGATTTCGTAGGTTCCATCTCCGTAACAGACCCGAAGCTCGAACTCTGGGCCATCCAAGTTCAACTTTGCTTCTTCGAGTGTGGAGAAGTTTTCATAAGAATAGTTGTCGTGATTTATGATTGTATAGGTTGTTCTCATACCCCCACGATGCGCTCACCAACCCCCTTCGTCAACAAGAAAATTTACGATAGTAGCCCCCCTAATATACCGAC
>Ga0214917_10002785_pt1 | contig 20919 bp, 23 predicted proteins | sample LL_1208_BB_MetaG_FD_177983 | JGI IMG/M metagenome (GOLD analysis project Ga0214917, IMG submission 177983) | Freshwater microbial communities from Lake Lanier, Atlanta, Georgia, United States - LL_1208_BB | ecosystem: Environmental > Aquatic > Freshwater > Lake | place: USA: Georgia | collected...
TGATTAATCAAGCTTTCTTGATCTAATCTCCGCTCGCCCCACCGCAGCGGCCATGCGCATCGGCATCAACGGGTTCGGACGGATCGGACGCCTGGTGTTCCGCGCCCTGTGGGGACGGCCCGGCATCGAACTGGTGCACGTCAACGACAGCGGTGGCGATGCCGCCACCGCCGCCCACCTGCTGGCCTTCGATTCGGTGCACGGCCGCTGGACGGAAACCGTGGAGGCCAGCGGCCAGGGGCTGCGGGTGGGGGATCAATCGATCGCCTACAGCCAGCTCGCCGATCCCACCTCGGTGCCGTGGATGCAGGCGGGGGTGGAAATGGTGCTCGAGTGCAGCGGCCGGTTCAAAACGCCGCAGACCCTCAACCCCTACTTTGCGCAGCTGGGGCTGCGGCGGGTGGTGGTGGCCTGCCCCGTGAAGGGGGAGGTGGCCGGCGCCGAGGCGCTGAACGTGGTGTACGGCATCAACCACCAGCAGTACGACCCAGCCCGGCACAAACTGGTGACCGCCGCCTCCTGCACCACCAACTGCCTGGCCCCGGTGGTGCAGGTGGTGCACCAGCAGTTCGGCATCCGCCACGGCTCGATCACCACCCTCCACGACGTCACCAACACCCAGGTGGTGGTGGATGGCTTCAAGGGCGACCTGCGGCGGGCCCGCTCCTGCCTGCAAAGCCTCATCCCCACCAGCACCGGCTCCGCCAAGGCGATCGGCCTGATCTTCCCGGAGCTGCAGGGCAAGCTGAATGGCCACGCGGTGCGGGTGCCGCTGCTGAATGCCTCACTCACCGACGCGGTGTTCGAGCTGGAGCAGGCCACCACGGCGGAGGCCGTCAATGCCGCCTTTGACGCCGCCGCCCGCGGCCCCCTGCAGGGGATCCTCGGCTACGAAACCCGGCCCCTGGTGTCGGTCGACTACGTCAACGACAGCCGCAGCGCCATCGTGGATGGCTTGTCGACCATGGTGGTCGCCGGCACCCAGCTCAAGGTCTACGCCTGGTACGACAACGAATGGGGCTACAGCTCCCGCATGGCCGACCTGGTGTGCCATGTGGCCCAGCTGGAGCAGCACTGAGCAGGGGGATTCATGCAACTCTTGCGCTCCCGCAGCCTGACGCCGCTGCAGCAGTACGGCATCGTCACCGCCAACTACTGGGCGTTCACCCTCAGCGATGGGGCGTTGCGGATGCTGGTGGTGTTCCATTTCCACCAACTGGGCTACAGCACGCTTGAGATCGCTTTCCTGTTTCTGTTCTATGAGTTCTTCGGCATCGTCACCAACCTGGCGGGTGGCTGGCTGGGGGCCCGCTTCGGCCTGAGGCTCACCCTGTGGGCGGGAACGCTGCTGCAGGTGGCGGCGCTGTTGCTGCTGATCCCCGTGGCGGACAGCTGGCCCAAGTGGTGGAGTGTGGCCTACGTGATGGGGGCCCAGGCCCTCAGCGGCATCGCCAAGGATCTCAACAAGATGAGCGCCAAAAGCGCCATCAAAACGGTGGTGCCGGCCACCCCGGACGACCACGACCAGGGCCAGCAGCAGCTGTTCCGCTGGGTGGCGGTGCTCACGGGCTCCAAGAACGCCCTGAAGGGGGTGGGCTTCTTCCTCGGCGGGGTGCTGCTCAGCACGGTCGGCTTCCGCGCGGCGGTGGCCGTGATGGCGGCGGGGCTGCTGCTGGCCTTCCTGGGCACGCTGGTGCTGCCGGAGGAGATGGGCCGCATGCAGCGCAAGCCCGCGTTCACGGCGCTGTTCTCCAAGAGTGCTGAGATCAACATCCTTTCGCTGGCGCGCTTCTTCCTGTTCGGCGCCCGCGATGTGTGGTTCGTGGTGGCCCTGCCGGTGTTCCTGGAATCCGCCCTGGGTTGGCGCTTCTGGGAGGTGGGTGGCTTCCTGGGTCTGTGGGTGATCGGCTACGGCATCGTGCAGGGATCAGCGCCGGCCCTGCGCCGCGCCTGGGGCCAACGGCGACCGCCCGGCGTGGCGGACCTGAGCTTCTGGAGCGCCCTGCTCACGGCCATCCCGGCCTTGATCGCCATCGGCCTGTGGCGCCAGGTGGCCGATCCGGCCCTGGCGGTGGTGGCCGGCCTGGTGGCCTTCGCCGTGGTGTTCGCGATGAACTCCTCGATCCACAGCTACCTGGTGCTCGCCTACAGCGACACCGAAGCGGTGAGCCTCAACGTGGGCTTCTATTACATGGCCAACGCCGCCGGCCGCCTGGTGGGAACCCTGCTCTCCGGCGGGCTGTTTCTGCTGGGGGGGCTGCAGCTCTGCCTGTGGGCCTCCTCGGCCCTGGTGGCCCTGGCCTGGCTGAGCGGCCGGCGGCTCAGGTCGGCCTGAACAGCCGCCGGATCGTGCTGCTGCGATCGGGACACAACATCGGGGCGTAGTAATACACGGCTGAGGCCTCCACTTGCTGCGGCGTGATGCCGCTGAAGTCGATCGCCGCCTGCTGATACTGGCGCTGCAGCTGGGCCTCCAGCTGGGGCAGCCCGCGGGGTTGGGCGATGGTGGAGCAGAGCAGTTCAGCGAACAGCCGCCCCGCACAGCCCGTGTTGCCATAGCGCGCCACGCAGCTGTCGAGTTCGGTGAGCGTGCCGCTCTCCAGGGCCGATGGCGGGGGTGGCGGTGGGGGCGGCGGCAGCTGCCCGCCGGCCGGTAAACCGGCGAGCCCCGGCAGCAGCCCAGCCGCCAGCAGCAGCACCCGAGCGGTGGCGCGCCGGGCGGCCAGCCTCACTGAAAGGCCTCCGGCCGGCAGCTGCGGTAGCGCTCCACGGCGGCGCCGTTGAGCTGCGGCGACGACCCCGCTTGCAGCAACGTGGGGCTCATCTGCCGCAGCGCAGCGGCCGCCTGGGCCAGCCGCTGCTCAGAGGCGGCCAGCCGCTGGGCCTGCTGACGCTCCCAAGCCGCCCGGCGTTGGCGCTCCTGCTCTCTCCAGGCCTCCATGGCCTCGTCGTGCTGCTCCTGTTCGGTCTGCTGATCATCCAGGGTGAGCCGGCTCTGCTCCTCGGGGTCGAGGGGCTTGGGGCCGGCGCTGGGGCGATACAGCTCGGCGCGCAGGCCCAGCAGCTCCTCCCGGCTGGCCTGGAACCGTGCCAACAGCTGCGGCAAACGGGGCCGCTCGGCCCGGCAGTGGGCCAGATCCCGCCGCTGCTGCAGCTGGCGCTGTCGGTCGGCCTCCGAGACGCCGCCCCGGCCGCAGGCCACCAGCACGGCCAGCAGCATCAGCGCAGCCAGCAGCCGGCGTGGATCGGTCACGGAGGCGGTCACGGTCGCCACATGTTGGCAGGTGGGGGCTCCGGGATGCCCCCATTTGGGGGTAGCGGAGCGCCGGCCATCTCCCGTAATTCTGATCTGGTCAGACGGCCCGCCACCGGTCGCTTGCCCGCTAGTCATCTTGGACAGCATCGATTCCCACATTGCCCAACTGCAATCCGCCATTGAGCGGGCTCAAAGCAGAGGCAATCAGCACCAGGCCAGCCATCTGGAGCAGCAACTGGCAGATCTGCAAATCTACAGAGCCAAGCATCCGGGAGAGCAGAAGGATCCAACGCCGCTGGAGGTGTACTGCGAACTCCATCCCCAGGCCCCTGAGTGCCTCGTCTACGACGACTGAAACCATGAGCACCCAGGCCAGCATCACCATCGGCGAACTGGAAGCCAATTACCAGCTGTATTGCAAAGCTATGAAGATGCTGATCGCCGAAAAACGATCGCTCACCAAAATCAAACGCACCGTCTGCTGGGCACGGCTAGAGACCCTGCATCATTGTCTTCCCAAGCACTATAAATCACCCGACTATCTCTACGCCCAACTGCTTCGCAGCGAGCAGCAACAGTCGAGCCCCTGCTGAAAATAGTATGTCCATACTCCATCGACATTTCCGGCATTGAAGCAATGTCAAGGCCTTCTCCTGCAGAGGCTGCGCTCGAGGAGAATGCTCCATGAGGCGCTCAGGTCTGAGCGATGGATCTAACCCCCTATCTGCCAAACCTGCGAGGCAGCAACCTGGACGAGGTTCTGCTCTCCGTCGCCGTAAATGGGAAGGTGGCACTCGCCATGAAGGGGCGCTTTTTTCTGAGATGCCTGTGCGACAGCTTCAGCGACACCACGCTAATCGGCTGCGCTGTCACCGATGCAGAAAGCTGTCTCTCCTATCTGCGCCTGGAACCTTACGAGCTGCTGATCTGCACCGATTTTCTTGAAAATGGAAACGGGTTTGAACTGGCCCGCCTAGCCCGCCGGCTCCAACCACAGTTAAAGGTGGTGGTGCTAGCCCTCGGTGATGCGATCCCCGTGGAGTATGCGGACGCGGACTGGCTGGAGGCGGTGGTGGCCGAGGCTGACTTTATTGAGGATCAAAAACCGCTAGAGGCAGCGGTCATTGCCGTGATGGGACAGCACTCCTACCGCAGCCCCTCGCTGCGTTCGGGCCAACTGCCCTATCTGAGCTGCCCTCGCCTGACCCCTCGCGAGTACCAGGTGCTTGATCTGCTGGCCAGCGGTCTCAGCGACCGTGACATTGCCGAAAAACTGGTGGTAAGCGAAGAAACGGCCCGCACCTACACGAAGCGTCTTCTCAAGACCTTGGAGGTCAACAATCGCGTCCAGGCCGTGCTGAAAGGGATGCGCTGCGGCATGGTTCAGATCTGAGCCACGCCCTCGCCACCACCATGCTGCGCCTGTCTCTGGCCCTGTTGGCAGCGGCCGTGCCGTTGCTGGCGGCGGCCACGCCCCGAGCCACCGCCGCCCCTGCCATCCCCACCGGCCCCCAGGCCCAGACCTGCCCCAGCCCTCGCCAGGGTCGCTATGCGGTGATGGGCATGGGCACCCGCAACGGCGGTCCGATGGCCACCCCCACGGCCCATCTGCTGGAGGAGCGCTGGCTGGCCGACGGCAGGCTGCAGGGCACCCTGGTGGAGCGCATCGGCCGCAGCGAACGGGCCAGCACCTACGGCGGCCAGCTCAGGGTCAAGCCGAGCTGTGTGGTGGAGGTGGAGCGCCAGCTGCCCTGGGGGATGGGGCGCAGCGAAGTGGTGGTCGATGGCCGCGGCCGTCCGCTCTACAGCATCAACCGCAGCCCCGGCAGCGTGATCACCAGCCGCTGGCTGCCCATGGCCCCCGGCAGCTGCCAGGCCAGCGATCTCAATGGCCTGGTGCTCAGCAGCCAGGAGGGCCTCAGCTGGATCCGGGGCGGCTGGAGCCCCAACGCCGTGGTGCAACGGGAGCAGTGGAGCAATGGCAGCGTTGAAGGCATCGCCCTCTCCAGCACCAACGGCATCGGTGAAACCGCCGGCTACAGCGGCCAACTGCAGCTCGACCCCAACGGCTGCTGGGGCAACCTGCAGGAACGGGATGTCAGGGGCCAGACCTACACCTACCGGGCCCTGATCGTGAACGGCCGCCGCGGCGCCCGCGGCTACTTCTATCTCCAGCGCGACCCCGACGACCTCACGGTGGGCTGGCTGGTGCGGGATTGAGCACCCGGCCGATCAGGGCGGCCCGCTGAAAGCCCGCAGCCCGCACGGCCGCCAGGGCGTCGTCTGCCCGATCGGCCGGCAGGGCCGCCAGCAGCGGGCCGCAGGTCTGCGGATCGATCCAGAGCTGCTGCAGCGCCGCCGGCGCGGAGCCGGCCAGCTGCAGGGGCCCAGTGGGGTGCAACAACGGCAGGGCCTCGGCGTTGGCCGGCGCCAGGCTGCTGGCCCACCCCTGCTCGAGCAACTCCAGGGCGCCGGCCATCGCCGGGATGGCCCCGGGCTCGAGCAGCACGCGGCTGCCCGGCGCCAGCATCTCGGCGAGATGGCCCAGCAGGCCAAACCCGGTGACATCGGTGCAGGCCAGACAGCCGTGGGCGGCCAGCAGCGCCACCAGCGGCGCCTGGCTCTGCTGCATCGTCTCCAGGGCGGCATCGATCCAGGCGGGATCGGCGCGGCCCGCCATGGCGGCTGCAAACAACACGCCGCTGCCCAGGGGGCGGCTGAGCAGCAGCACCGCATCGGCCGGCAGCGGCCCCTTGCGCCAGTGGCGACCGGGGGGCGCGATGCCATTGACACTCAGGCTCAGGGCCAGGCCCGCCCCATCACGGCCCTCAAGGCTGTGCCCCCCGAGCAATGTCGCCCCCAGGGGATCGAGCACCGAGCGCACCCCCGCCAGGGTCTGCAAGAGCCATTCCTCCTGGATGCGGGCCGCCGCCGCCGGCACGGTGACTACCGCCTGCAGGCTGTGCAGATCGGCACCACTGGCCCAGAGATCACTGCAGGCGTGCAGGCATGTGAGGCGGGCGTTCAACCAGGGATCGCTGAGCAGGGCGGGGAAGCCATCCACGCTCTGCAACAGCACGCCCCCCCCGGGCAGATCGAGCACCGGCGCCGCATCCTGGGCCGCTGGGGCGGCAGCGCCGGCCCCCGCCTGCAGGCGGCTGAGCGCCGCCACCAGGGGCTGGGCGGAGAGCTTGGCGGCACAGCCGCGGCAGGCCATCGGCTCGGCGGCGGCCCAGCCGGCCACGGAGCTGAACCCCTGCATGAACCGCCGATCAATGCGCTGCTTCCAGCGCCAGAGCCAGCGGCTTGGCCCCAGGGCCAACGGGCCGTAGAGGGCGATGGCGCGGCCTGGCTGGCTGGGGCCGCCGGCGCCGGTGCCCAGCAACTGCAGCGCCCAACGCTGCGGCCGCCAGCGGCGCAGGCGCTGCTCACCGCCGGCCAGGCTGCGGCGCAGGTTCTCCGCCAGAAGCGGTGCCGCCCGCACCGCCCACACCCCGGAGGGGGGCCTGGGATCCGTGGCGATCAGGGCGCAGTCGCCGCTGGCGAACAGCTGCGGCCAACCCCGCACCGCCAGGGTGGGCTCACAGAGCACCCGGCCACGGCCTGGATCCACCGGCAAGCCGCTGGCCGCCAGCCAGGGGGGCGCCTCACTGCCGGTGCAGGCCAAATCCGCCGGGGCGGCATCCGCCACACACCGCCGCACCGGGATCGCCGCCGCCGCCAGCAGCTGCTCCCCCAGCCGGTTGGCCCCGCCCGAGCCCAGTTGCAGCCCATCGGAGCGCAACAGCAGCTGCGGCCGCAGCCCCCGGGCCCGCAGCGCCAGGGCCAACTCCACGGCGGCGGCACCGCCGCCGCGGATGCGCAGGGGCAACTGGGGGTCGCCATCGAGGCGCTGGCCCAACCAGGCCAGGAAGGGCTCCAGCGGTTTGATCGTCTGCAGGGGGCCGGCGGCGCTGCTCCAACGGGTCTGGGCGCCCACATCGAGGCTGAGCCGATCGAAGCCCAGCGGCGGCCGGCCCCGCAGCCGCACCTGCTGGCGGCGCAGATCCAGGCCGACGATCTCCGCCTGCAGGAAGGTCACACCGGCACGGCGACACAGATCCCGCAGATCGACGGCGCAGGCCTGGGCGGGGTACAGCCCCGCCACCAGGCCAGGCACCATGCCCGAATAGAACGCCGTGCTGTGGCGATTCACGAGCACCACGGCGGTGCGGGGGGGCCGCAGGCGCGGCCGCATGATCCAGCGCTGCAACAGCAGGGCATGGCTGTGGCCGCCGCCGGCCAGCACCAGCAGCTTTTGATCCGGGGGCTGCGGCGAGGCGGAGCCGAGCTTCAATCGACGTTCAGCTGGCCGTCGGCATCCCAGCTCAGCAACGACGCCAGGCCGTCGCGACCGTGGGTGGAGCCCACCCGCGCCACGCGGCTGCGGCCGTTCACCAGGGGAATCAGGCGGCCGAGCTGCTCGGTGATCCGCTCGCAGGCCGGGTCGCCCAGCCGCTCAGCCGCGAAGAAAGCGGCGCTTTGCTGCGGGGGGCGAACGTCAGCCATGGCCCTGGGGGCGAGGTGCCGATAAGGCCCTGGATTGTAGGCAGGGGCCACTCAACGGTTGCCGTAGGGCCATGGGTAGGGCCCCGCCTGGCGCTCGAAGCTGGCGAACTCCAACCGCACCGCCGGCCGCCCGGCCCGCTCGACCACCACCTCCCCGAGGGGCTGCAGATTGTGGATCGGCGGCGGGAACCGGCGGGTGGCCAGCGGCTGGCCCGGCTCCACCGGGGCGAACAACACGCCGCGGCCTGTGGCGTCGATGCCACTGGGCCAAAAGGCAAAACCGCGCGGGTCGTCGCTGTAGGTGGTGTAGGTGGCATGGCTGCTGTTCCCCAGGGCCAGGGCCAGATAACCGGGAATCTCGTAGCGGAACGAGGCGATCACATCGGCCTGGCGCAGGGCCTGCCAGATGCGTGGCTGAGCCCGCAGGGCCCGCTGCAGATCGGCGGGGGCCATCAGCTGGGCGGAGGGATCGGCCGCGGTGGGCAGCCAACGCTCGAGCACCCCCCAGCGCATCTGCACGCCGCCGAACAGCAACAACGCCGGCACCACGGCGCCGGTGGTGACCACCGTGCGGCGCAGGGCCCTGGTGGCCCAGCCGTGCTGCGCCAACCAGGCCGCCGCCAACGGCAGGGTCATCCACCAGGCGGGCACCAGCCAGCTGGTCATCACCTGCATGCGACCGGCCAGCAGCACGAACAGCAGCAGCTGCGGCCACACCAGCCAGCGCAGCAGGCGCGCCGGCTCACTGGCCAGGGCCCCCTGGCGGCGGCGCGGCCAGAGCACCAGCAGCAGCAGGATGCCGATGGTGGGGAACAGCAGGCCCAGCTGGCTCAGCAGAAACAGCAACGACCCTTCAGGGTTGAACCCCGGTCCATGGCCGGTGCGGCCGCTGTGGAACAGGAACGACACCCAGCCATGGCGGCTGTTCCACAGCCACAGCGGACTCACCAGCAGCCCCCAGCAGAGCAGCGTGCCCAGGGCGGGCCAGGAGCACCACAGCCGCCGGCTGGCGGGGCGGCTGAGGGTCCAGATCAGCAGCACCGGCAGCACCAGCAGGGCGTGGTACTTGGAGAGGGTGATCAGCGCCAGGATCGCCGCCAGGGCGAGCATCGAAGCGGGGCCGCGCGGCAGCACATCCGGGTGGCGCGCGATCCACCAGAGCAGCAGGGCCAACCCCAGCAGCAGCGGGCTGTCGGGCAGCAGCAGCACCCCACCGCACACCAGCACCAACGGGCAGAGGGTGCCCAGCAGCAGCAGCCACAGCCGGGCCATGCCTCCGAACCAGCGGGCGGTGGCCTGGCCCAGCAACGCCAGGGCGAGCGTGTAAGCGAGCACCGACGGCAGGCGCATCGCCAGCACACCGGAGCCCAGGGCCTGCCCCAGCCACGACCACACCCCCACCGCCAGGGGGTGATCGAAGTAGCTGAGATCGAGGTTGCGGCCGTAGAAGAGGTAGTACACCTCGTCGTAGCCGGGGGGGATCAGGGCCGCCAGCAGCAGCCGCAGCAGCAGCCCCACCGCCAGGATCACCAGCACCCAGGGGCGACCAGGCCCGCGGGCCACGAACGACGGGGCTTGCATCAGGCGATCTGGCTCAGGAACTGCTTGCTGCGCTCGTGGCGGGGGTTGCTGAAGAACTGCTCCGGCGGCGCCACCTCCACCACCTGCCCCTCCGCCATCAGCACCACGCGGCTGGCCACCTTGCGGGCGAAGCGCACCTCATGGGTGACCACCACCATCGTGATGCCATCGCTGGCCAGCTCCTGCATCACCTCCAGCACCTCCTGCACCATCTCGGGATCGAGGGCACTGGTGGGCTCATCGAACAGCATGATGCGCGGCTCCATGCACAGCGAACGGGCGATCGCCACCCGCTGCTGTTGGCCGCCGGACAGCTGACCGGGGTACTTGTGGGCCTGCTCCTGGATGCCAACCCGCTCCAGCAGCTGCAGCGCCTGCTGCTCCACCTCCGCCCGGGGCCGCTTGCGCACCAGCACCGGGGCCAGGGTGAGGTTCTGCAGAACGGTGAGGTGGGGAAACAGGTTGAACTGCTGGAACACCATGCCCACCTCGCGGCGGATCGCGTCGATGTTGCGCACGTCGTTGGAGAGCGGCATGCCATCCACCACGATCGAACCCTTCTGGAAATCCTCCAAAGCGTTGAAGGTGCGGATGAAGGTGCTCTTGCCGGACCCCGAGGGCCCCATGATCACCACCACTTCACCCTGGTGAACGGTGAGATCCACCCCCCGCAGGGCGTGGTAGCCGTTGGGGTACCACTTCTCCACCCCACGGGCCTCGATCATCACCCCGCTGGCTGGGGGGTTGGCGGCGGTGCTGGTCATGCCTGTGGGGTGGTGGTCAGGGAACGGTTGGGGTTGAGGCGATGTTCCAGGGCACGGCTGCCCAGGCCCAGGGCGGCGCAGCAGCACCAGAACAGCACAGCCAGCACCAGATACACCTCGGCGTTCTTGCCGAGGAACTCCGGGTTGGCCATCACGGTGCGGGCGGTGCCGAGCAGATCGAGCAGGCCGATCAACGACAGCAGCGTGGTGTCCTGCAGCAGCGTGATGAACTGACCCACCGTGGCCGGCAGCGCCACCCGCAGGGCCTGGGGCAGCACCACATGGATCAGGGCCTGGGGCATCGCCAACCCCAGGGCGCGGGCCGCCTCCAGCTGGCCGGCCGGAAGGGCCGCCAGGCCGGAGCGCACGGCCTCGGCCACATAGGCGGCCGCAAAGAAGGTGAGCACCCAGGCCGCCCGCCAGACCCGATCCGGCGCCAGGCCGCCGGGCAGCAGGAAGCCAAGGATGTTCTGCCCGAGGAACAGCAGCGTGATCAGCGGAGCACCGCGGATGAACTCGATGTAGACCACCGAACCCCAGCGCAGCAGGGGGAGGTGGCTGCGGCGGCCCAGGGCCAGCAGCACCCCCATCGGGAAGCAGAGCAGGATCGCGAAGCTGGCCTCCAGCAGGGTGAGCAGCAGACCACCCCAGTCGGAGGGGGGCACCGGAGCCAGCCCCAGCCCTCCACTGATCAACAGCAGGCCGGCCAGATACAGCAGCGGCCAGATCAGCGGCCAGCCGCGCCGCAACAGCGGCGGCAGGCCGGCCCCCCAATGGCCGGCCGCCCAACGGCTGAGCAGCAGCAGGGCGGTGAGCAGCCACCAGCGCAGCTGGATCAGCGGCTGCAGCGCCAGCAGCAGCGGCGCCAGCAGGGCCAGGGCCACCACCAGGCCGGCGGCGATGCGGTCGTTGGCGGGCCAACGGCGGCCGCGCAGCAGCCCCCAGCTCAGGCCGGTGGCCGCGGTGAGCAGGGCGGTGAGCAGCCACAGCCGCCACTGCTGCTCGATCGGATAGCGACCCAACGCGAACAGGGTGCTGTTGGCCTGGATCACCGCCCACTGGGCCTGGAACAGCATCCAATGCACAAAGGCCGCCCCCAGCGCCGACAGCACGCCGATCAACAGCAGTGAGATCAGGCCATCGAGGGGGGTGGCGAACAGTTCGCGCCGCAGCCGTGGCAACCAGGTCTGCATCAGCGTTCCCGGATCTGCACCAGCCGATTCACGCCGTTCATCAGCGCGGAGATCAGCAGATCAATCACCAGATAGGAGCCCAGCAACAGCAACACCACCTCCACGGCACGGCCGGTTTGGTTGAGGGTGGTTTCCGCCACGGAATAGAGATCGGTGTAGCCGCAGGCCACCGCCAGGGAGGAATTCTTGGCCAGGGAAATGTATTGGCTGTTGAGGCCGGGGATGATCACCCGCAGGGCCTGCGGCAGCACGATCCGCCGCAGGGTCTGCAGCGGGGTGAACCCCAGGGAGCGGGCCGCCTCCCACTGCCCGTTTGACACCGAGGCCACCCCACCGCGCACCACCTCGGCGATGAACGCAGCCGTGTACACCACCAGGCCGGTGAGCAGGGCACCGAACTCCACGGTGATGCGCAGCGGCGCATGCCAGACCGTGCCCTCCAGGTGCGGCCCCATCCACACCAGGTGAAGCGGATCCGAGAACCAGCCCAGGTAGAGGCCCGACTTGGCCAGCACCAGGCCCGGCAGCTGAAGCGCATCTCGGCCGCCGGGCAGGGCCAGGAACACCACGAAGTACCAGAACACCAGCTGCAGCAGCAGCGGAATGTTGCGGATCAGCTCCACATACACCCGCGCCAGGCGCCGCAGCAGCCCATTGCTGCTGAAGGCCGCCACCCCCACGAAGGTGCCCAGCAGCGTGGCCCCCACCAGGCCCGCCAGCACCACCCGCAGGGTGTTCACCAGCCCCGCCAGCAGGGCACGCCAGTAGGGCAACCCTGCATCGAACGGCAGCAGCGTTTCCGAGATGTCGAAGCCGGCCGGGTTACCCAGCCAGCGCCAACTCAGCAGCAGCCCGGCATTGGTGAGGTTGCGCACCAGGTTGGACACCAGGAACGCCACCAGCACCAACAGCGCCAGCCCGAATGCCGCCTGCACCAACCAGGGGATCAAACGCCGGTTGCGCCACCAGGGGGTCACGGCTGAGGTGAGGGCTGGGCCGGCGGCGGCCATCAGCGGAAGGGCGGCGAATAGATCAGACCGCCCTGGGTCCACTGGCGGTTGAGTCCGCGCTCGAGCTTGAGCTTGGAGGCCATGCCCACGTTGCGCTCAAAGATTTCGCCGTAGTTGCCCACCGATTTCACTGCCTTCACCACGAAATCAGCGGGCAGCCCCAGCAGGCGGCCGAAATCCCCCTCCACCCCCAGGAAACGGCGCAGGTCGGCCAGGTTGGGCTTCGCCTTCGCCTCCGCCAACTTGGCGTCGATGTTGGCCTGGGTGATGCCCAGCTCTTCGGCCTGCATCAGCGCATAAACCGTCCAGCGCACCGCATCGGCCCAGCCGGGATCGCCGTTGACGGTGGCGGGCGTGAGCGGTTCCTTGCTCAGCACCTCCGGCAGCAGGGTATGGGCGGCGGGATCGGGGAAGCTGGTGCGCTTGGCCGCCAGTTGGGAGCGGTCGCTGGTCACGGCCACACAACGGCCCTGCAGGTAGGCGGCGTAGGTCTGATCGCCGGTCTGGAACTTGAGCGGGGTGTAGGGCGCGTTGATCTCGCGCATGCGGTCCGCCAGGTTGAGCTCGGTGGTGGTGCCGCTCTCCACACAGATGGGCTTACCGGCCAGCTGCTTGAGGCTGGTGACACCGCTGGCCTTGGGCACCATCACCCCCTGACCGTCATAGAAAACCGTGGGGGCAAAGCTGAGGCCGTTGCCACCGGAGGCATCACGGCTGAGGGTGAGCGTGGTGTTGCGGGACAGCAGATCGATCTCACCGCTGGCCAGGGCCGCAAAGCGCTCGCTGGAATTCACATCGCGGAAATCCACCTTGCTGCCATCGCCCAGGGTGGCCGCCGCCACGGCCTTGCAGATGTCCACATCCAGGCCGCTGTAGGTGCCGTCGGGGTTGACGAAGCTGAAGCCCGGCAACTTGCCATCCACCCCGCAGAGCAGCGTGCCGCGGCTTTTGATTCCGGCCAGCTTCTGGCTCTGGATCCCACCGCCATCGCCGGCGCAGGCCACCAACAGCAGGGACGCCGCCAGGGGCAGCGTGGTTGCCAGCTTGCGCAGCCAGGCCATGGACGCCATCGAACGTTCGGCGCAGTTTGCCAGCAAAACCATTCAGCGGCGGTGCAGCAGCTGCGCTTTCACCGCCTCGGCCGTCAGCCCCTCCACCCGGATCCATTTGCTGCGGCTGCTCAAGCCGCGCACCAGGCTCACCCGGCTGCGCGGCAGGTTGAGCTGCTGGGCCACGAAGCGCAGCAGGGCCGCATTGGCCTCCCCCTCCACCGGCGGGGCCTGCAGGGCGATGGCGATCACCCCCTCGCGCTCGCCGCGCACCTGATCGCGGCGGGCGCGGGGCTGCACCCGCACCTCCAGCAGCTGATCCGGCGACTCGGCTCCTAGGTTCAGCTCAGGCATTGCATCCCGCCATGGCACGCACGGGGACAGCGATCGAGCGCTCGTTCGAGACGCTGCTCTGGAAATTCCGCTTGATCGCCATCCTGCCGGTGGTGATGAGCCTGCTCGGGTCGGCCACCACCTTTATCTGCGGCACGGCTGAAGTGTTCCAGGCCATGCGCATGCTGCTGGCGGGTCACGACAATGACGGCAAGGCGGTGGGGGAGCTGCTGGGGGAACTGGTGGGCGGCATCGACCTCTACCTGATCGGCATCGCCCTGCTGATCTTTGGCTACGGCGTCTATGAGCTGCTGATTTCCGACATCGAAGCGGCGCGAATGCCCGGGGCGATCAGCAACGGGCTGCTCGACATCCGCAGCCTCGATGCCCTGAAGGAAAAGCTGGTGAAGGTGATCGTGGTGGCCTTGATCGTGTCGGGCTTCAAATCGATGCTGGTGTTCCCGATCAACAGCACCACCAACCTGCTGGTGTTCTCCGGCAGCGTGCTGCTGCTGGCCCTCAGCGCCTATCTCGTGTCCAAGGGCGGAGCCAGTCACCCATGAGTGGGGCCACGCTTGCAGCTCAACCGCAGCGACTGACGCTGCGCCGCCCCGACGACTGGCATGTGCACCTGCGCGACGGTGCGCTGCTGCGGGCCGTGGTGGGCCACACGGCCCGGCAGTTTGCACGGGCGATCGTGATGCCCAATCTGCGGCCGCCGATCACCACCGCCGCCGCTGCGGCCGCCTACCGCGAGCGGATCCTCACGGCCCTGGCGGCCAGCGCCGGTGAGCGGGCCGCCGCACGGTTCACGCCGCTGATGACGGCCTATCTCACCGAAACAATCGACCCCGGCGAGCTGGAGCAGGGGCAGCGCCAGGGGGTGCTCACCGCCGCCAAGCTCTACCCCGCCGGCGCCACCACCAATTCCGATGCCGGTGTGCGCGACCTCGCCCGGATCGCGGCGGTGCTGGAGTGCATGGAGCGGATCGGCATGCCGCTGCTGATCCACGGGGAGGTCACCGACCCCGCGGTGGACATCTTCGATCGCGAAGCCGTGTTCCTCGAACGGCACCTGGAGCCCCTGCTGCGGCGCCATCCGGGTCTGAAGGTGGTGCTGGAGCACATCACCACGGCCGAAGCGGCGGATTTCGTGGCCCAGGGCCCCGCCAACCTGGCCGCCACGATCACCCCCCACCACCTGCACATCAACCGCAATGCCCTGTTCCAGGGCGGCCTGCGGCCCGACTTTTACTGCTTGCCGGTGGCCAAGCGCGAACGGCATCGGCTGGCGCTGCGGCGGGCGGCCACCGGCGGCAGCCCCAAGTTTTTCCTGGGCACCGATTCAGCCCCCCATCCCCGCCACGCCAAGCAAGCGGCCTGCGGCTGCGCCGGCATCTACAACGCCCCCTACGCGATCGAGAGCTACGCCCAGGTGTTCAGCGAGGAGGGGGCACTGCAGCATCTGGAGGCCTTCGCCAGTGAGCACGGCCCACGCTTCTATGGCCTCCCCCTGAACCAGGACACGATCACGCTCGTGCGCCAACCGCCGGATCCCGACGGCGCTGGGCTGCCGGCGCTGCTGGAGCTCGACAACGGCACGGACAGCCCCACCTCCCTGGTTCCCTTCCATGCCGGCGAGCAGTTGCTCTGGGCCCTGGACGCACAACCCAGCGCAAACGATTAGCGCAGCGTTTGTTGTTGCCCATACGGAACCCTGGCTATAGCGTCAGCCGGCAAGAACGGGATGGGCCATGGCCCTGTTTGCCTGGATTACCAGCCTGCGCAGCGAAGCCCTCACCGAGGCGTTGTCAAAGCCCTTGCAGCAACTGGGACTGGTGGTTGATCCGGCGGTGAGTTCAGCCACCCAGGTGCTGGCCCAGGACGATCCCGCCAGCGGCATCCCGCTGGCCCAGCGGGTGACGGTGGTGGCCTCCTGGAACTGCCGGCGCAGCGGTGAATGCCTGCTGGAGGTGCGCAGCTCCGAGCCGCAGCTGCGCCAGGGAACCCGCTGCCAGAGGATCGCGGAACAGCTCCAGAGCGCTGAGGCCTGCCTGCGGTAGCCGCCGACACGGTTCAGCCCCTGTTTGGTAACAAACGGCACCGGAGCTGCCCGGACGGCTCCATAGGGTCTGGCCCACCTGTGTGCCGCCCGTGGGCGCAGCGTCAATGCAAACCCGAGTCTTCAGCCAACAACCCGATGGCAGCTGGGACCCGCAGAAGGTCTACCCCAATCCTCTGCTGGCCTTCATCGCAGCCCGCAAACTGAGCCGCCGCGCGCAACTGCGCTGCCGCACGGTGTGCATCAACGGCCAGGTGCTCGACGAAATCCTGCCGGCCTGAACCCAGCGCGATGTAGTTGCCAGGACCGGTCGATCCGGAGATCCTGGTGGCTCCCTGGCCCAATTCCACCCATGCTGCGGGCCAGAGCGGCATCCACCCGAGCCGGGGCACCGGGCTGGAGGCGGCGGGGGCGCCTGTGCGGCGGTCTGATCGCCGCCCTGATCGGCTGGTGGCCGGCGGTGGCGTCCGCCGAACCCGATCCCCTCACCCTGCAGGCGGCCCTGAAGCTGCCCAGCTGGATGAATCTGCAGGTGGCGTTCAGCGCCGAGCCGCTGTTCAACCCGGTGGGGGGCCTGGAGCAGACCGGCGCCTGGGTGCAGCAGACCTCAATCGACCTTGAACTCAGCCGCGGCCTCAGCCGTGACACCAGCCAATGGAAGGAGCTGGATCACTGGGCGGTGAATCTCAGCGTCAACCACACCGCCGGCGACAACACCTACAACAGCTCGGTGGGGGCGCTGTTCCCGCTGCAGAACGTGGCCTACCCGCCAGGCTTCTGGCTCACGGAAGCCACCCTTGAGCGTCAGGCCGGTAATGGATGGCTGAACGCCAAGGCGGGGATCCTGGCGCTCAACCCGGATTTCATCCAGGTGCCGATCCTCAACCTCTACGTGCACGCCTCCCTCAACAACACCCTCAACATCACCAACAACGACCTGCCGGTGAACCCCTACTCCGCCCTCGGGGGCGTGGTGAACATCAAGCCCAGCCAAGACCTCAGCCTGCGCTTCGGGCTCTACGACCTCAGCTCCACCCTGCCCCTGGCCCAATGGCTTGGGGTGCAGCCGAATCTGAGCGCGGCGGGCCAGGGCACCACGCAGATCGTGCAGATCGACTACACCGGCTCCGGCCTGGCGCCCCGTGCCGATCAGCAGCTGCAGGCCTGCGCACAGACCTGGGCCCTGGTGCGCAACTTTCCCCGCTGCGAGCAACCCACCACGGTGAAAAATCAGCTGCCCGGTGGCCTGATCAGCGTCGGGGCGTTCAACAGCACCGACAGCAACTCGGGCGATGGGGTGTATGGCAGCGTCACCCTGCGCAGCGGCCTGCCGCTGGGGCTGGATGAACGGGTGTGGATCGGCGCCTCCTACTCCCCCAACCGCGATCAGGATTTCGCCCCCACCTTCGTGGCGGGCGGCCTGGTGGTGCAGGGCCCGTTCCCCAAACGGCCGCTCGATCTGCTGGTGGTCGGTATCGGCCGAGCCGGCCTGAGCAGTGACGCTGACCCATTCCCCACCAGCTCCTATGAAGGGATGGCCGAACTGGGCTACCGGGTGAGGCTGAGCGAAACCCTGCAGCTGCAGCCCACCCTGCAGTGGATCTTCAACCCCAGCGCCCCCAATGACTCCGGCCAGCCGACTCCCGGCATCCTGGCCGCCGGCCTGCGGATCGATCTCAACTTCTGATCACCATCCACCACCATGGCCCTCAGCTTTCGCGACCTGCAGCAGCAACTGCAACCGGGCTGGGGTTGTGAGCACAGCGGTGAGGGCGGCCAGTTCGATGTGCTGGTGGTGCCATCCCTCTCGATGGACCGGGCCCTGATGGCGCTGGTCACCGGTGCGCACCACTACGAGGAGCGGCAGCTGTTCTCGCTGGTGCGCCTGCGGGATCCGGGGGTGCGGGCGGTGTATGTGACCAGCAAGCTGCTGCCCGAACTGGTGGTGGATGCGGTGCTGGAGCTGCTTCCGGGCGTGCCCACCTCCCACGCGCGCCGGCGGCTGCATCTGTTCGACACCGACGATGCCTCCAACCGCCCGCTCACCGAAAAACTGCTGGAGCGGCCGGCGCTGCTGGGCCGCATCCGCGAGCTGCTGCGGCCTGGGCGCAGCTTCATCAGCTGCTTCGTGGTCACCGACCTGGAGAAACGGCTCTCGGAGCTGCTGCAGATTCCACTGCTGGGCACGGACCCCGCCCTGGCCCACCTGGGCAGCAAAGCCGGCAGCCGGGCGCTGTTCGCCCGCTGCGGCGTTCCCCACCCCCCCGGCAGCGCGCTCACCCACAGCCTCGAGGATCTGGCTGAAGCCACCGCAGCGCTGTGGGAGGCGAACCCCCAGCTTCGGCGCTGCGTGGTGAAACTCAACGAAGGGATCAGCGGCGAGGGCAATGCGCCCCTGGCGCTCGAACCACTCCAACTGGCGGAGCTGAGCGCCAACCAACGGCGCCAGACCCTGCGCACGGCCCTGGAGGCGTTGCCGATGCCTGCGGCCAGCTGGCGCGAGCTGCTGGCGGTGCAGGGCGCCCTGGTGGAGGCCTGGCTCGAGGGGGGTGACGCGATCAGCTCCCCGAGTGTGCAGGGCACCATCCATCCCGGCGGCACGGTGGAGCTGCTCTCCACCCATGAGCAGATCCTCGGTGGGCCAAGCGGTCAGACCTATCTGGGCTGCAGCTTTCCGGCCGATGCCGCCTACCGGCTGGAGCTGATGCGCCATGGCCGGGCCATCGGCGAGGCCCTCGCCGCCGCCGGGGCCCTGGAGCGCTACGCCGTGGACTTCATCGCCCGCCGCATCGAGGGGCGCTGGGATCTGCAGGCGATCGAAGTGAACCTGCGGCAGGGGGGCACCACGCACCCCACCATGGCCCTGCGGGCGATCACCACCGGCCGCTTGGATCCCGAGTCTGGGTTGTTCCTCGCCCCCACCGGCCAGGCCCTCCACTACCGCGCCACCGACAACCTCACCGATGCATCCCTGCGGGGGCTGCTGCCGGCGGACCTGATCGACATCGTGGCCGATGCTGACCTCCACTACGACCCCGCCCGGCTGCGCGGCAGCGTGTTCCACCTGTTGGGCTGCCTCTCGGAATTCGGCAAACTGGGCATGACCTGCGTGGGACGCAGTGCCGAGGACGCCGAAGCGGTTTACAACGCCACGGCAGCCCAGTTGATCCAGCAGGCCCGATCGCTTCATCCATGATCCAGCGGAAATTGCAGTGGCTGTTGCACAACAGGCGCCGTGGGTTGTGGCCGCTGATCGTCATCGGCCTGATCGCGGCCCTGCTGCTGGGGCTGACCTTGCAGGAACCGAAGGAATACCCGTTTCAGGACCGCTTGATCGGGTTGCGGACAGCGCCGGCGCTAGGCCAGCCGAACGGCCACGGCAACGACAGCCAGGAGCTCAACAGCCTCTACGGCGACGGCGCCATGGAGGTGTTGACACCGCCGGGCCAGGGGGTCGAAAGGGTGAAGGTTGGCATCCTGGTGAACAACAACAACAGCCTGGATATGAACCAGCCGGGCTACATCAGCGAGGGCTACTACTGGCTGGAGTGGAGCCCAAGCCTGCAGAAGAAACTGAACGATCTCAACGTTAATGCCAACGCGCTGGTGTTCTTTTCCAATCACCTGGAGCCATGGGACAGTGCGATCACCCCGCTTGCCAACGAACCGCTTCGCCTCGCCAACGGTGACTACTACCAGGCATTCAACTTTTCCAGCAAACTTTATATCGACAATCTCGGCCTGCAGCGCTATCCCTTTCAACACCTGAATCTACCGATTATCGTCGAGCCCAATGACGCCCGCGACGATCTCAACTTCAGCCGATTGCGCCTGGTGCCGGATATCAAGAATTCAGGCATCGGCCGTTACGCCACCATCAATGGCTTCGTGACAAAAGATTGGCGGATGGCCGAATTTCGCCGCATCCATGACACCGACTGGTCCCACGCTGACCATGCCAAGCCAATCAATGACGACGACACGGCAACCACGTCCTACAGCGCAATCGTCTTCGATGTGGAGTATCTGCGCTCCATCCGTTCAGCGTTCTGGGAGCTGTTTCAACCGTTGATCGTGGTGCTGGCGATCGTGATCCTGAGCCCGTCACTCTCCAGTGCACTCTGGGATTCACGCATCAGCATCCCCACCACGGCGGTGCTCACCCTGGTGTTCATGCAAAGCGGCTACAAGGAAAACCTTCCCGACCTTCCTTACCTCACCTTTCTCGACAAGATTTACGTGCTCGCCTATGCCATTTGCCTGGCCTGCTTTGCCATGTATGTCTGGGCCGCGAACCGGCTCAACCAGACCCCAGGGCTGGATCAAGAGGAACGACGCCAGCAGATCATGGCCACGATCGACACGGTGGACAAGCGCTTCCAGCTGGCCTGCCTGACTGCCCTGGCCGTGGGCGCCGTGGTGGCTTGGTACAGCTAGGGCTGAGGCTGCCCGACCCAGCCCGCCAGGTGGGCCGCCGCCCGGGAGCGGGCCAGGGCCCGCGCAGCCGGCAGAGCCGGCTCCAACCGCTCCGAACTGAACGGCGGCAGCGTCCGGCTGCGCAGCCAGGCCCCCCAACGGAACTCGTGGAAGGGGATCAACGGCGCCGCCTCCACCACCCCCTCACGCTTGAGCTTCCACACCAGGCTGCGGTACGGGTCGTCTTGGGTGCCCGTGAGCTGGTGGGGCAATGCACTGGGCGCGTGCGGGCCCAGGCCCCGTCCGTCGTAGAGATAGAGCCAGCCCCGCCGATGCAACTGCTCGAGCACGCCATGGCGGTCGGTCTCCCGCAGCTCCAGCGCCAGGTAGCCAAAGGCGGTGAGCTCAGGATCCAGTTCCATCAGCGCCCGCAGCCGGTGATGACGATCCACCATCCACAGCTCACCGCTGCCGCTGCGCACCAGCGGCGTGGGCTTGCGGCGCAGGTAGGCACGGCGCTGCTTGGGGCTCTCGTCGGCAAAGTCCAGCTGACGGCTGCGGATTTCAGCCATGCCCACGCACATCTGGGTGGGCTGCAGGCTGGCGAGGGGCACCTCCAGCAGGTCACCGGCGTCGGCCGAGGGGGCCGGCAGGGGTTGGAATGGGGGAAGCCGCAGGGCCATGGGGGGACGTTAAGGCCATCCAGC
>Ga0214917_10002788_pt1 | contig 20901 bp, 14 predicted proteins | sample LL_1208_BB_MetaG_FD_177983 | JGI IMG/M metagenome (GOLD analysis project Ga0214917, IMG submission 177983) | Freshwater microbial communities from Lake Lanier, Atlanta, Georgia, United States - LL_1208_BB | ecosystem: Environmental > Aquatic > Freshwater > Lake | place: USA: Georgia | collected...
AGGCCGGCGGCTTGGCGGATGGGGGCGAGGGCCTCGGTGCCGAGGCGGATGGCGTCCTCCGGGGTGGAAGCCCGCACGGTCAGGTGGCCCATCTTTCGTCCCGGACGGGCCTGGGCTTTGCCGTAGAGGTGCAAAACGCCGCCGGGGAGGGCGAGCACGGGCGACCAGTCCGGTTCCCCCTTGGCCCAGAGATCGCCGAGCAGGTTGAACATCGCGGCCGGGCAGAGCGGGGCGACCAAGCCGAAAGGAAGGCCGCAGACGGCACGGATCTGTTGCTCGAACTGGCTGGTGTGGCAGGCCTCCACGGTCAGATGCCCGGAGTTATGGACCCGCGGGGCCAGTTCGTTGACGAGGATTCTTCCGTCAGACAGTTCAAACATCTCCACGCCGAGAAGTCCGACGAGGTTGAGCTTCTCGGCGATCTGGCGGGCAAGGGCGAGGGCCTCGTTGGCGACCGGATCCGCCAGCCGGGCAGGGAACACCGTGCGCTCCAAAACGCCTGAGGTGTGCCGGTTTTCCAAGGGAGGGAAGGCGAGGGACCGGCCCTGGGCGTTGCGGGCCACCAGGACGGAAAGTTCCCGGACAAAGGGGACGTGCTCTTCCAGAATCGCGCGGGGAATCCGGGCCTGGGCCCAGGACTTTTCGGCGTCGACCCCTTGCTCCAGGGCCAGTTGCCCCTTGCCGTCGTAGCCGAAGGCGGACGATTTCAGCCGGCTTTTACCGGGGAATTTTTTCAGCGCCGCGGCGAGGTCGGCGGCTGAGGCCACCACCTCGAACTTCGGGCAAGGGAACCCGGAAGACTGGAGAAATGTCTTTTCCCGTTCCCGGTGCTGGCAAATGTGCAGAACGGAAGGTTCGGGCAGGACGGGACGGATGGAGGCGATCTGGCGGAGGGACTCCGTGGGAATGTTTTCGAATTCATAGGTGACGACATCGCTGGCCTCGGCGAGCCGGCGGAGGGCCTTGGAGTCGTCGAAAGGCGCGGTGAGTGCCAGATCGGCCACGGGGCCGGCGGGGCAGGCAAGTTCGGGGTCGAGCACCGCGATGCGGTAGCCCATCCGGCGGGCGGTGAGGGCGAGCATGCGGCCCAGCTGGCCGCCGCCGACGATGCCGATGGTTTTTCCGGGAGGAATCACGGGAGATTTTTCAGGGCGGCGGCGGCGAAGCGGGCGGCGGCCAGGGCGCCTTTCCGGCCGATGGGAAACGTGGCCACGGGAATCCCCGCCGGCATCTGGGCGATGGAGAGAAGGGCGTCGAGGCCGCGCAGGGCCTGGCCGGGGATGGGGACGCCCAGCACCGGCAACGGGGTGAGGGAGGCGGTCATCCCGGGGAGGTGGGCGGCCCCGCCCGCGCCCGCGATGATGAATCGCAGGCCACGTTTTTGGGCGGAGCGGGCGTAGGAGAAAAGGCGGAGGGGGGTCCGGTGGGCGCTGACCACGCGCACCTCCACCGGGATCCCTTGGCGGCGGAGATAGAGTTGGGCCGGGCGCAGGTGAGGCCAGTCGGAACGGCTCCCCATGATGATGGCGACCTGCGGGCGGGAGGATTTCAAGCGCCTAAAATGTAGGGGATTCGCCCCTGTGAGAAGTCTTTAGGAGCGGCCGGGAAGGGCTAGAAACAAAGTATGGGCGTGCGGTCACGGATTCCAGGGGCGGGCTATGCCTGGATCATCGCCGGAATCCTCTGGGTATGGACGTTTTGGGCCTGCGCGGGCGAATGGCAAAACACCGCCGCTTACTCCTACGGTTTTTTTGTTCCCCTGCTGGCCGGCTATTTTTTTTGGCGGCGTTGGATCGAGCTGAAACCGGTGAAGCTGCCGGATGCCGAAGCGGCCAAGGGGTGGGGGTGGCTGGCCCTCGTGGTGCTGTTGGCCGCACCGATCGAGCTTTTCCGCCAAACGCCGCTGTACTGGCGGCCGATTCTTTGGGGGATGGGGATCTTGGCGACCGGGGCCACGCTGGGGGCCGCCTATCTGACCGGTGGGAAGGCCGCGCTCCGCTCCATGCTTTTTCCCGCCTGCTTTCCTTGGATCGGAATTCCGTGGCCCGGGCAGGTGGAGATCGGCACCACCTTGGTGCTGCAGGGCTGGGTGGCGGCGGCCACGGGGGAAATTCTCAACTGGCTGGGCGTGGCGGCCGTGGTGGAGGGGAAAACGATCCGCGTGGCGCAGTGCGTGCTGGGGGTGGAGGAAGCCTGCAGCGGTTTGCAGAGCCTGCAGTCCGCCCTGATGGTGGCTTTGGCCGGCGGGGAAGTGTTTCGCCGCGGTTGGAGGACGAGATGGGCGTTGCTGGCCTGGGCGGCAGGGGTGGCGGTGGCGGGAAACCTCGTCCGGGCGGTGGTCCTCGGACAGATCGGAGCCAACTCCGGGCCGGAACGGGTGGAGCATTGGCACAATCTGCTGGGTGTGGGGATTCTGCTGGCGGTGGTCCTGGTGGTGTGGCGGATGGCTTGTGATGGAGCCGGGCCGGAGTCGGCGGAGTCCAATCGCGGGAAAAAATTCGTCTGCCCGCAACAGGGGCAGAAAGCCGGAGCCCTCGCGTTGGTCTGGTTGCTGGTTTCCGGAGGGTTGGTGCATGGGTGGTATGCCCGCCCCCAAACGGCCGGCCAGGCGTCCCTGCTGGTGCCTGCCCAAGGGGCAACGCGGGAGGAGGTTCCCCCCGAGGTGAAGGGCGTCCTGCAGCCCACCGAGGGAACTTACCTCCGCAAGGAGGGAAGCGTGGGATATCATTTCTGGTGGGGGCCTTCGCGGGGAAATGCCAACCAGCTCTATCATCGGCCCGACCTCTGCATGCCCGGGGCCGGCTGGCGGCAGTCCGGTCCCACGAGCGAGATTCAGTTGACCCTCCATGGCCGGGAAACCCGCTGGACGGTGTTTCCCTATGAACGGCCGGGACAGGAGGCGGTGTTGCTTTGGTCGGTCTGGCTGGATGGCGAACCGCTGAAGCTCGCCGCCTATGATCGGAACCGGCAGGTGTACCTGCAGCGCGAGCTGTTCGGGGAGTTTGTGAAACGGGGGAAGCGGGTTTTTTCCTACGAAGTGGCGGCCTGCCTGATCCCCGGCAGGGGGGTGGACCGCGGGGACGCCGAGCGGCGGCTGGCGGACATGTTCACGTGGCGCAAGCAGGGTGGCGTCCCGGAGTCGTTGCTTTTACGCTGAGAGAAGTTGAAAACCCCCAAGTATTCCCGGAAGGCCCGCCCCGGATTATTTTCGCGGGTGAACTATTTCCTGGCCCTGTCGGCCGTAGATTTTCTGATTTTGGCGGTGCTGTTCGTGGGTTTCCACATTTACCGGAGGGGCGGGATTCCCGATTTCTGGCCCCTGCATGCCTTCGTGCTGGCATTTCTTTTTTGTTCGGCCGCGATTTTTGTGGCGGGCGGTTACAGCAACCGGACGGACAAACTTTCCCTTGAATACACGACGGTTCACCTGACCGCCTTTCTCCTGACCTTGCCCCTCCTGCTCAGCGTCGTGTACGCCTTCACCGCCTATACGGAGGCCACCAAGCCTTCCCGCGGCGTGGTGATTCCGGGAGTAGCCGGCCTGGCGCTGCTCTCCCTCGCGATCCGGCGGGGGGTTGATCTCAGGCTCAACCGGCGCCGCAAGGACCGCTATACCGCCATCCTAGGCTTGCCGGAGGATCTTCGCTCCCTTTGGCATGAACTTCTGGAGAACCCGCGGGAAAAGACTTTGGCCTACCGGCTTTATGGCGTCGGAGAAGCGGGATCCCGGAAGGTGGCGGGAGACCCATCCCCGGAAATACGGGCCTGGGACCCGGCCCTCCTGGAGCACGGGTCCGAGCAGGTGGAGGCCGTGGTCATGGCCAGCCACGCCGGCACCCTGCCGCCCCCCTTAAGGAAAAGCCTGGCCCAGGCCCATCTCGACGGCTTGCGGGTCTACACCGCGGAGGCGTTTTCCGAGGCGGTCTTTCGAAAGGTGCTGCTGCGGGAAGTGGACGACGAGTGGGTTCTCGACCGGGAACTGGCTCTGGCGCAAAGCGCGAGTTATGCCCGGGTCAAACAGGGCCTGGATCGATTCATTGCGCTGGGTCTGGTCCTGCTTTTTTTGCCGGTGATGGCGCTGACGGCTCTGGCGATCCTGCTCCTGGACGGGCGCCCGGTTTTTTATCGGCAGAAGCGCTACGGGCAGAAGGGGGTGGTTTTCACCCTCTACAAGTTCCGGACGATGAAAAAAAGGGTGGAGGAGGGGTCGATCTACACGGAGGAAAACGACGAGCGAATCACCGGGCTGGGGAAAGTCCTCCGGCCCACCCGGCTGGATGAATTGCCGCAACTCTGGAACGTGTTGGTGGGGGACATGAGCCTGATCGGCCCGCGGGCGGAGTGGGTGCGGTGCGTGGAGCGGTACGAAAAGGAGATTTCCTATTATCACCTGCGGCATGAAGTCCCGCCGGGCTTGACGGGTTGGGCGCAGGTGAACTTTCCCTACGGCGCGAGCGTGGAAGACACCCGGGAAAAACTGCGGTATGACCTTTATTATATCCGGAACCACTCCTTCCTGCTGGATTTCCAGATTGTGCTGAAAACGGTCTACGTGGTGCTGGCCAAGGCGGGAGGGAAGTAGCTCGCCGTCCGAAAATGACGAGGGTGGGCTGATCGTTGACGTTTACGTGTTACGTCAACGAAAAGGGCAGGATGCCCACTTACAACTCGGTGAATTATCGACGGAGGGCTTCGAGAATAATGTTTGGCGTAAGAATTTCGGGGAGAAGGACGGGGGCGGAGCCGTCGGGTCGAAGAATGACGTACGTGGGGACGCCTTCGCGGCCGTATTTCTGCAGGGCGGCGGTGATGGCGGCGTCGCGGCGGGTCCAGTCGGCCACGAGGAAAGCGACGTTTTTCCCGCGGAAGGCGGCTTGGATTTCCGGCTGGGAAAGAACGACCCGCTCGTTGACCTGACAGGTGAGGCACCAGGCGGCGGTGAAGTCGATGAAGACCGTGCGTCCGGCGGCCAGTTGCCGGGTGACCTCTTCTTCCGACCAGGCGAGGCGATCGGGATGGCGGGCCACCAGGTCGGTTGAGGCTGTTTTCAAGACCAATGCCGGCCCGGCAGCGGCGATTAAAACCAGAGCCAGTCCCCCGAACCGCAAGGCCGCCCGTGGTGGGAAGGTTCTTTGGCTTCGACCGTAAAGGAAAAGTCCCACGGCCAGAGCCGAGCCCCCCAGCAGGACGGAAAGGAAGGCGGCAGATCCGGAAATCCGAAAAAGAACCCAGGCCAGCCAGCCGACGGCCAGCAGCATCGGCAGAGCCAGGATTTTTTTAAGGGAGTTCATCCAGGCGCCGGGCTTGGGGAGAAATGAAAGAAGCGCCGGGAAAAAAGAGAGAAGAAGGATGGGAAGGGAAAAGCCGAGGGCGAGGGCGGTGAACACCGCGAGGGTACCGACGGCCGGCAGGGCGAAGGCCGCGGCCAAGGCCACGCCCATAAACGGGGCAGTGCAGGGAGAGGCAACGGCCACGGCGAGAAGACCGGAGGCAAAGGAGCCGGTCCAGCCTTGGCGGGGGCCTTTGCCTGAAAGGTTGCCGAGCAGGACGTTGAACTCAAAAAACCCAAGGAGATTCAGGGAAAGAGCAAAAAGAAGGGCCAGCAACAACCAAACGACCGGCGGGGACTGCAGCTGAAAACCCCAGCCGAGAGCTTGGCCGGAAGCGCGCAGAACAACCAGAAGGGCGGCCAAGGCCAGTAGGGAGAGAAGAACGCCGGCGGTGTAGGCAAAACCTTCGGAACGGGCCGCACCGCGACTTTCGCCGGACAGTTGGACCAGGTGCAGGGCCTTGAGGGAAAGGACGGGAAAGACACAAGGCATGACGTTGAGGATCAGGCCGCCGAGGAAGGCGAAGAGAAAAGTTAGTGGAAGTTGGGGGGTGGAAGGGGAAAGGGATTGGCATGGAATGGAGATCTCGAGGGCGCGATGGCCGGAGGTGTCCCAAGGCTTTTCCGCCACGAGAATCCCGGTGATGACGCCGGGGAGCTTGGCGTCTTTCTTCAAAGGGGTGCGCAGGGTCGTCCGGCCGCTTTGGACGGTGGTTTTCGCAGGTTGGAACTCATCCACGTAGTCACCCTCGGCCGGGAAGAAGGAAAGGGATCCGGTATCCGGGGCTTGGTTCACGGTGAATTCCAAAAGGCCGTTATGGGGCTTGGCTTGGACCGTGATTGCAGGATTTTGGACAGGGATTTCCCGGCGGATTTCATCGAAGAGACCCTGCAAATCGACATTCTCCTTTGGCTGGGAGGGAACGGCGAGGTCGAGGCTGGCTTTGCCGGGCAGGCAGATTTCCTTGCAAACCAGCCAGTCCAGATTGGCGGCAATCTGGATCTTGGGAGGGATGGGCTTCCCGGCGGGCGGGGTGATTTCCGCCAAAAGGAGGGTCTCCGTCTCGTAGCCGTAGCTCACCAGCGGAGGGGCGAGAATTTTTTCGGGTTGGGGAAACTGGAGAGGCCCGGCGGTATACCCCTCGGGAAGTTTCCAAACGATGGAGGGTGGCAGTCCGGAATCGCCGGGGTTCTTCCAATAGATGTGCCAGCCGGGCTCGGGACGAAAGCGGAGAGCCACCGTGAAGGGCCGGCCCGGTTCCAGGGCTTTGGGTTCGGAAAGCAGATCGACGGCCAGCTGGGCGTCCTTGAAGAGCGGGGCGGCCGGCAGGGGCAAAGGACCCAGAAACACGGCGAGCAGGACACCAAGCAGGGTTGGGCGGGCCATGGCCTTAGGTTAATCTGGTTTCAGGCCATGGAAAACGTTTCCGCCGACCTGACGAAGCAGCTGCGGGATCTGCCCCACCGGCCCGGGGTGTACCTGTTCCGGGACCGGTTCCACCGGGTGATCTATGTGGGCAAGGCACGGGACCTGCACCGGAGGGTAAACCAGTATTTTCATCCGTCCCGCAGGTTTGGGGCCGACCTAAAGACGCGGGCGCTGCTGCAAAGCATCGCGGAGCTGGAGACCCATGTGGTGCGGAGCGAACCGGAATCGATCCTGCTGGAGGGCCGGCTGATCAAGGAGTACCGGCCGCGGTACAACGTCAGTTTCCGGGATGACAAACGGTTTCTGATGGTGCGGGTGGATCCGGATGAACCGTTCCCGAAGTTTCAGCTCACCCGGGCGAAAAAAGACGACAAGGCGCGGTACTTCGGCCCTTTCGCCCACGCCGGGGCCCTACGGCAGACGCTTGCCCTGATGCGCAAAAAGTTCGGCCTCCGTTCCTGCCGGCCGGAGATTCCCGGGGAGCGGGACTACCGGCACTGCCTCGATCACGTGATCCAGAACTGCAGCGCCCCGTGCATCGGGAAAATCACGCGGGCGGGTTATGCGGACCGGGTTCGGCAGGCGTGCGAATTTCTGGAGGGGCACACCGTGGAGATGCGGGAATCGCTGAAGGAGCAGATGAAAAAAGCGGCGGAGCGGCAGGATTTTGAAAAAGCCGCCTCCCTGCGGAATCTTCTGGAGGACCTGAAGAAAACCACGCGGCCGGCCCGGAAGTTTTTCCGGGCGCTTCCCAGCACGGTGGTGCCGGAGAGGGAACTGGAGGCCCTGCGGGACGTCCTGCGTCTGCCCGCCGTGCCGGCGCGGATCGAATGCTTTGATATCTCGAACATCTCCGACACCCACAGCGTGGCCTCGATGGTGGTGTTTCGGAATGGCCGGCCCTCCAAGCCGGCTTACCGGCGCTACCGGATCCAGGGCGTGGAGGGTCAGGACGATGTGGGGTGCATGGCGGAGGTGATCCGTCGGAGGTGCCGGCGGCTCAAGGCGGAGGGAGTCGAACCCCCGGATTTGCTGATGGTGGACGGAGGAAAGGGACAGCTCGGTGCGGCGGTCAAGGAGCTGAAAGAGGCGGGTTGGGAGGCGGTGCCAGCGATCGGTTTGGCCAAGCAGAACGAGGAGATTTTTCGTCCGGGCCGGCCGGATCCGATTTCGCTGCCGCTGGACCATCCGGCGGTGCGACTCCTGCAACGGGTACGGGATGAAGCCCACCGGGTCGCGAACGGTTACCATCAACTGCTGATGAAGCGCCGGATGGAGGAGAGCGAGCTGGATGAGGTTCCGGGGGTGAGTTCGGTGCGGAAGCGGGCGCTGCTCCGGGAATTCGGTTCAGTCGAACAGGTCGCCAAGGCGACGATCACCGAGTTGGCCAAGGTGGAAGGGGTGGGAGAGAAGATCGCCAAAGAGATCGCGGCCTACTTTCGCCGCTAGGAGTTGGTGAAAAGTGGAAGGCGGAAGGTGGAAAGGGGGCTTTTCAAGTTAGCAGATTCGGGAAAGCTGTAAGTTTTATGGCAGGCAAAAACACGGTGTTGATCGTCGGCAACGGGGGGCGGGAACACGCTTTCGGATGGTCCTTTGCCAAGGATTCCCGCCTCAAAAAGATCTGGTTTGCCCCGGGCAACGCCGGCACGGCGGAGATCGGGGAAAACCTTCCCTTGGCCGCAACGGATGTGGAGGGAATCACCCGATGGGCGGCGAAAGAAAAGCCGGGTCTTGTCGTGATCGGACCGGAGGCGCCGCTCTGTGCGGGATTGGCGGACCGTCTGCGCTCCCTGGGGATCCGGGTGTTCGGTCCGGACAAGGAGGGGGCACGGTTGGAAGGCAGCAAATCTTTCTGCAAGGAGTTGCTGGTCAGTCAAAAGATTCCGACCGCTCGGGCCGGCAGTTTTTGCAACATGGAGGAGGCGATCCGCTTCAGTGAGTCGCTGAGTTGCCCTTTGGTCGTGAAGGCGGACGGCCTGGCGGCGGGCAAGGGAGTGGTGATTGCCGGATCGCACGCCGAGGCTGCGCAGGCCATCCAGCAAATGATGGCAGACAAGGTGTTCGGGGAGGCGGGCGTGACGGTGTTGATTGAGGAGTTTTTGGACGGTGAGGAGCTGAGCGTGCACGCCGTCACGGACGGGAAAAACCTGGTGATCCTGCCGGGGGCCCAAGACCACAAGCGCGTTGGGGAGGGGGACACGGGTCCCAACACCGGCGGCATGGGCGCCTATGCGCCGGCTCCCAAGGCCACCCCCGAGCTTTTGCGGCAGGTGAAGGAACAGATTCTTTTGCCCACGCTCCGGGGTCTTTCGGAGCGGGGCATCGACTATCGCGGGGTGCTGTATGCGGGTCTGATGCTGACCAAAAGCGGACCGAAGGTGCTGGAGTACAATTGTCGTTTCGGCGATCCGGAGACCGAGGTTCTGCTGCCGCTGATCGAAACGCCTCTTTGGGATCTGCTCGGGGCGGCGGCGGACGGTGATTTGTCGGGACTGGACGTGAGGATCCGTTCCGGGGCGGCGATGACGGTGGTGCTGGCCGCGCCAGGTTACCCGGTCAAGCCGGTGTTCGGACAAACCATCCGGATCGGTGAGGGATTGCCTGATGCGCACCTTTTTCATGCCGGAACCAAGGCTGGGACTGGGGGCGTGGAGGTGGCGGGGGGTCGGGTTCTGGCCGCAACCGGTTGGGGCAAAGATCTGCAAACGGCCAAAGAGCGGGCTTACGCTTTGGCATCCCGGGTTTTTTTCGAAGGTATGCAGTTCCGGCGAGATATCGGACACCGGGCCTTGGGGACGGGAAACTAAGAGCGGGATCGCAAGAGGCAGTACCGAGGAGCTAGCCTCACGGCACCCGATGAAGACTTTGCGAATCCTCGTTCTCCTTTTTCTGGGGATCGGCATCGGAATCGGAGTTGGCCCTTTTTTGCCGGGGATGAAGGCGCATCTGGACGGAATCCTCGTGAAGATCCAGAGCCGGAGGGAGCGCCAGGATCGGGCGGAGGAGTCCGCACCTGCGCGGCCGGCGGCTTTGCCGGCGCCGAAACCGGCGAGCCCGCTCCGGCCGGCGGAAGCGGTGGAGATTGCCAAAGTATTGGGTTCCGACCCGGCGGCGGCCGAGGCGAACCCCGGATCGGTAACCCGGATGGTTGACCAGTCCCCGGGGCAGTTGGCGGTGAGTGAGCCGCTGAAGCTGGCTTCCGCCGACCGGCCGTGGGTGGCGGAATTGTTGCCGGGGCCGATCGCCTACTGGCGGGTGCGAACGATGGGTGCGACGCTGGCGGAGGCGATGGGGCGCGACTGGTCGGCGTGGCGGCAGAAAAATCCCCTGGGAGCCGTGGTGGACCTGCGGGAGTGTCTGCCGGCGCAGAGTCTGGAGTCCGCGGCCGAATTGTGTGCCCTGTTTGTCACTCCGGGAGAAATTCTTTTCACCTGGCGGGACGGGGCGGGGAAGGAAAAGGTTTACCGTTCCGACCGCCAGCCGCTGGGGCTGAATCCCGCGACCCCGCTGGTGGTGCTGGTCGGGCAAAACCTGCGCGGGGCCGGTGAGTTGGTGGCAACGATTCTGCAGGAGCGGGCGGGGGCGATTTTGGTGGGGCAGGCCACCGCGGGTCAGCCGGGGTGGTTGGCCGAGTCCCGGCTCTCCACGGGGCGATCTCTTTTCCGGATGCGGGGTGAAATCGTGCTTCCCGGGGGTCGGGCGGGGTCCGGTCGACCCTTGCCCCCGGACTTGGGTGTGAGCGGCGGCAATTACACAGATGCGGAAATCTGGACGGGGGGGGAGATGACCATTGCCAGCACGATCGCGGAGGTTCCCCCCATCAAGCGGGCGAGGGAATCGACCCTCATCCAAGAGGATGAGGCAGACGCGGAGGAGATCTTGTCCTCCTCTTTGTCCCAGAAGGAGTTGGAGATCAAGCGTCCGCCCCAGGATCGGGGTCTGCAGAGGGCGGGCGACCTGCTCCGGGCCCTTCGCAAGATGCCCCCAAACCGGCGGGCATAGATTGACCCGCAGGATTTTCGGGACCATTTTTTTCGGCTAGGATGGATTTGTGAAACGGGTTGTTTTTGTCTGCACCGGCAATGTTTGCCGAAGCCCCATGGCGGAGGAGCTTTGCCGAAGGGAATTGAATGGCGAGCGTGCCATTGAAGTGGAATCCGCCGGCATCGGGGCGGTCAGCGGGCAGACACCCAGTCCGCACGCCGTGGAGGTGATGCGGGAGCTGGGCAGCGACATCTCCCGGTTGCGCAGCAAGCCCATCACGGCCGAACAGGTGCGTCGGGCGGATCATATTTTCGTGATGACCTACGGGCACCTCGATTCCCTCCTGCTTCTTTACCCGAACGCGGCGGATAAAATTTTTCTTCTGCGGGAATTTCAACCCGGGCTTTCCCCGGAAGAGCGCGAGGTGGACGATCCGATCGGCCAATCGCGGGAGACGTACCGGGCCTGTCGCGACCAGATCCGGCAGGCGATTCCCCACCTGCTGGAGGTGGTGCGCAACGGCAAGGTGCCGGCCATGGCCGGTGCGGCCGGCCAGATGACCGTGGGATTGGGAGGCGACGCCACGGCCAGGATCCTGCTGGCCGAGGCGACCGAAGTGCTCAGGCGGGAAGGCTTTGCCACCCTGAGTCTTCCGTCCAACGATGTGGCGGAATTTCCGGAAATCGCCAAAGCGGCCGCCGAGGCGATTTCCGAGGGCCGGATCCAGGGTGCGGTGCTGGTGGGGAGAACGGGAATCGGGCTGGCGATGGCGGCCAACCGTTTTCCCAAGGTGCGGGCAGCGGCGGTGGACACCCCCGAGGCGGCACGGAAGTCGCGGGAACGTTACAATGCCAACGTGCTTTGCCTGGGGGCGGACGAACTGGGAGCCTCCGATGCGCGGGCGTGTGTGCAGGCGTGGATCACCAGTGCCTTTGCCTCGGGTCGTTTTGAGGGCAGGGTGGAACGGTTGGCTTCGCTCGCGGGAGTCGGCCGGGGGGAGGCGGTGGGTCCCGATTTGGCCAGGACCGATCCGGTGGTGGCGGAGGCCATCCGTCAGGAGCATCGGCGGCAGTCCGAAAACATCGAGCTGATCGCCTCGGAAAATTTCACGAGTGCGGCGGTGATGCAGGCCCAAGGCAGTTGCCTGACCAACAAGTATGCGGAGGGCTACCCGGGCCGCCGCTGGTACGGGGGGTGCGAGCATGTGGACGTGGTGGAGCAGGCGGCGATCGACCGGGCGAAGGAACTTTTTGGGGCGGAGCACGCGAACGTGCAGCCCCATTCCGGCGCGCAGGCCAACACCGCCGTGTACTTCGCCTTCCTCAAGCCGGGCGACAAGATCCTGACCATGGATCTGGCTCACGGGGGCCACCTTACCCACGGTCACCCGAAAAATTTTTCCGGGATGTTTTATACCGTGCGTCACTACGGGGTGCAGGAGAAGACGGAACTGGTGGATTACGATTCGCTGGAACGGGCGGCGGTAGAGTTCCAACCGAAGATGATCACCGTCGGGGCTTCGGCCTATCCGCGGCTGCTGGACTACGCGCGGATGCGGGAAATTTCCGACAAGGTGGGAGCGCTGTTGTTTGCGGACATGGCCCACGTTTCCGGACTCGTGGCCGGCGGGGTGCACCCGAATCCGGTGCCGTATGCGGATTTCGTGACCACCACGACCCACAAGGGTCTGCGCGGACCGCGGGGCGGGATCATTCTTTGCAAGGCGAAGTACGCGAAGGAGATCGACGCGATGGTCTTCCCCGGGGTGCAGGGTGGACCCCTGATGCATGTGATCGCGGCCAAGGGCGTCTGTTTCCTCGAGGCGCTCAAGCCGGAGTTCAAGACGTATCAGGCCCAGGTGGTGCGGAACGCCCGGGCTTTGGCCGAAGGATTGAAGCGGAATGGTTATCGGATCGTTTCCGGCGGGACCGACAACCATCTGATGCTGGTGGACCTCCGGCCGGCAGGGATGGACGGCAAAATCGCGCAGGAAGCCCTCGACCATGCCGGCATTACCGTGAACAAGAATTCCATTCCGTTCGACACCGCTTCGCCGATGCGGCCCTCCGGGATCCGTTTGGGCACGCCGGCGATGACCACCCGGGGCATGCGGGAATCGGAAATGTTCGACATTGCGAACCTCATCCATCAAGCGTTGCAGCAGCGGAATGATCCGGCGGGGCTGGAGGCGGTGCGGGGCGAAGTCCGGAAACTGACCGCACGGTTCCCGCTGCCAGCCTGAGGCGGGGCGGTTGCAGGCGCCCGCAGATCTACAGGTCGTCGGTTCCGAGTTGGCGATCCGCTGGCCGGACGGGAAAGAAAGCTATCTCCCTTTGGAGGAGTTGCGGAAACGCTGTCCCTGCGCGGCTTGCTGCGGGGAAGCGGGACTGACGCGACATCTTCCGGGGGCAGGGGCTGAGCTAACTTCCGAAAGCTTTCGGCTGAAGGGGATGCAGGCCGTGGGGGGATACGCCATTCAGCCCACATGGGAAGACGGTCACGGCGCGGGGATTTATTCGTGGGAATACCTAAAGAAGATCACCAGCGCGAATTGAGCGCGAAGAAGTTGTCGTGAATGGGAACGTGAAGGTGGACGGGGGCGAGAAGGGGAAGCTGAGGGCGGGAAAGGGGGAGATCTTTGCCTGGTGCTGGTACGATTTCGCCAACAGTGCCTTTGTGACGGTGGTGGTGACGGTGGTGGGCGGGGTCTTTTTTACCCGATCCGTGTGCGGCGGGGCCCCGTGGGCGGAGTTTGTCTGGGGTGCGGCGTTGTCCACTTCCGCGGCACTGGCCATGCTGGCCGGGCCGGTGCTGGGCCGATGGGCCGATCGCAAAGCATCGAAGAAACCCCTGTTGGTCTGGCTGACTCTCGCCTGTGTCGGAGCGACGGCCTGGATCGGTCTTTCCGGCAGAGGCGTGGCGGTGGTCATCGGATGCGTGGTGGTGGCAAACGCCGCTTTTTTGCTGGGGGAAAATCTGGTGGCTGCGTTTTTGCCCGAGCTGGCCCCGTCGGGGCAAAGGGGGCGGATTTCCGCCTACGGTTGGGCTTTTGGTTATCTGGGCGGACTGGCTTCCCTGGCTTTGGCCCTCTGGATTTTGTCCCAGGAAGGGGACGCGGCAAAAAAAGTGTTCCCGGCAACGGCGGGATTCATGCTGCTGGCAGCCCTGCCGACGATCCTTTTTCTGCGGGAGCGGGCCCAGCCCATCCCGGAATCGGAAATCGAGCCCGGTTGGCGCGACCTTTGGGCGACGGTCCGGAATCGTCCTGAGTTGCTCCGGTTGCTTTTGGGGTTGGGCGCCTCCCTGACCGGGCTGAGCGCCGTGGTGGGATTTTCCTCGATTTACGCCACCAAGGAGATCGGTTTCAGTCTGGAGGACACGGTGAAGCTGTTTGTGGTTTTGCAGGTGGCGGCGGCGGTGGGGGCGCTGGTCACGGGTCCATGGCAGGATCAAACCGGGGCGAAGCCGGTGCTGCTGTCGGCCTTGGGGTTATGGATTGTGGTGAGCCTAGGAGCATGGCTGAGCCATTCGACCGGATCGTTTTACGCGGTGGCGGCGATGGCGGGACTGGGGATGGGATGGTTGCAATCGGCGGGCCGCGCGGCCGTGGCGGAGATCACGCCGCTGGGTCAGCAGGGGGAGGTGTTTGGCTTGTGGGGATTTGCAGGAAAATTGGCGGGAATCGTCGGGCCGCTGGCGTTTGGAGCGTTGGCCTCCGTGGCGGGGTTGCGGGAGGCGGTGATTCTCAACGGGGTGTGGTTCATTTTGGGGGCGTGGACTCTTTGGGGAGTAGATAGAAGATAGCATTTAGGAGATAGGGGGGATTGTTAGGGAAACATTCGGAGGTTGTTTCAGAGTCCAATGGGAAGCGGTGGGCAGAATCGGGTAGGAAGATAGAAAAAGAGGATGAGCCCGAGGCCATGGGAGCAGGACAGCAGTTCCAAAAAGAAGGAGATGGTCTCCTACAAAATTCTCGGGCTGGGACGGGAGATGAAGTCGAAACGCCGGCGGACGGCGGCGGAGGATGCGGGTTTGTACCGGTATATCGGGGAGGGGACAGCGGAGCGGCCGTGGCTGAAGGTGACAAGGATGGATTATTTGGTGACCCGCCGGGTGGTGATGATCGAGCTACTGGGCAACAGGTCGGCGAGGGATGCCGACCGGCTCAAGATTGAGAGAAAGACCTACGATTTGATGGCCCGGCGGCAGGAAGCGGCCACGGGGCTGCAGGAGTCGTTCCGGCAGGCGCACGGCCGCGGAATGACGCCGCGCGAGCTGGAGTTGTACAGCCGGGCGGGCGGGATGGAGGGCAAGGGCAGGGATCCCAAGGCGGCGGCCGATGGAATCCGGAAACGGTTGCTGGCGGAGGTGGTGGAGAAAGTGGAAAACCGCGCGCGGGGCGGTCAGATGCGACTGCAGGAGGCGTGGGCGGCGGCGGCGGGTGAGGAGTCGGCGCAGGAGGCGATTCTTGACCGCGTCGACGGACTGAAGGGGGTGGCCTATCTGCGGTGCCTGAGTTCAACTCGCCGGCATGAGCTGGCCAGGCGGGAGGATTTGAAAACGAAGCTTTCCGAGAAACTTGGAGTAAAGATTCGAAGACTAGCGTTTCGGTAAACGGCCGGGCCTTGGTCTTTTACGATTACGTTTACGAGGCCTTCCAGCAGGGCAGTTTCGTAAATGTAAACCTCAACGGAATCGAAAAAATTAGTACTTCACCGAACAACCATACGGGGTGGTCTTTGGCGTGGGGACGGGTTTCCCGGCGAGGGCGGCATCCAGGGTCTGGCGGACGTAGTTTTCGGCCTTGGCGATGTCAGCGGAATCCGTGGAGCGGATACTGTCAATGGCGCCGGCGTAAATGACTTTTCCCTCCTGATTGATGACGAACATGTCCGGGGTGGTCTTGGCCTCGTACTTTTGTCCCACTTCCCCGGCGGGATCGAGCAGAACGGCGGTGGGCGAGGCGCTCTTGTCCTTGGTGTCGGCGTCGGCTTGGGGACCGGTGCGGTGGCCCTGTTTGCCGGGGGCGGAGGAGAGGATGGACAGCCAGACAACGCCCTTGGCGGTGTATTCCTTTTGGAGCTTCTGCATATTGCCGCTGCCGTAATGCTTTTTCACGAAGGGACAGTCGTGGTTCAACCATTCCAGAACGACGATCTTTCCGCGGAATTCGGACAGCTTGCGGGGTTGGCCTTTGGAATCGTTGAGGGTGAAGTCGGGGGCTTCCTGGCCGGGTTCAAGGGCGGCGAAAGCCGAGAGATGGAGGATGAAGCCGCCAAGGAGAGGGAGGAGGTATTTCATCAAGCAAACATTCCATGGAACATGGGGGGGTCAAGTCGGGATGAACGGGGTCAAGGGGAAGGTGGAAAACGAGAGGTGGAAAGTGAGATTAGGAAGAAGATTAAGTTGAAGTTAGGCACGGGAAATCAATGATGGGCGGGTGAAGGGTAAAAACGGGGTTCATCACGGGGGCCTGATGGAGGCAGTCAGGGGTTTCTTCGGGCGTGAAGGAGCTTTGGCGGGGGCGAAGGGATATGAGTCGCGACCGGGGCAGGCGAAAATGGCGGAGAAGGTGGCGGAGGTGATCGAGGGCAAGGGACACCTCGTGGTGGAAGCAGGGACGGGTACAGGCAAGAGTTTGGCTTACCTTGTGCCGGCTGCGTATGCCGCGGGTGAGTTGGGTAGGAAAGCGATCGTTAGCACCTACACCATCCACCTGCAGGAGCAGTTGTTTGGCAAGGATGTGCCAATTGTGCAGTCGCTGGTGCCATTTGAGTTCACCGCGGCGTTGCTGAAGGGGCGGCAAAACTATCTTTGTCCGCATCGGTTGAAGAAAGCTCAGGCCCACCAAGGGGAGCTGTTTGTGACGGGTCAGGCCGAGCAGTTGAAGGGGTTGGTGGAGTGGGCGGGGCGGACGAGGGATGGAACGCTCTCCGATCTGGATTTCGCGGTGGATGCGGCGGTGTGGGCGCAGGTGTGCAGTGAGGCGTTTGCCTGCACGCCCCGGCACTGCGGGGGAGTGAACGGCTGTTTTTACCAGAAGGCGCGGGCGGCGATCCTGGATGCGAACGTGGTGATCGTGAACCACGCGCTGCTGTTCGGGCTGCTGGCGGGACTGGAGCAGGAGGAGGAGAGTCCGGACGAGGGCTACCTGTTCCCGAACGACTTTCTCATCCTGGACGAGGCGCACGAGGTGGAGGATGTGGCGGCGAAGGCGCTGGGGCTGGAGGTAAGGTTGGGGTCGCTGCGGTTCCTGCTCCAGCGATTGGTGCATCCGCGGACGAAGAAAGGGGCCTTGGCGCGGTATCGGGACGGGGCCGCGACGAAGTCGGTCCTGGGGGTGTTGGGGATGGCGGAGGGTTTCTTTGAGGAGGTTTTGGAGGCGGGGAACCTGAAGGAGGCGGGGCAGAAGAGGGTGCGGCAACCGCTGGCAGTGAAAGATGAGCTGGGGCCGAGGTTGATGGAGATCCGGGCGCGACTGTTGAAGCTGGCGGAGGATGCGGACGATGGGGAGGAGCGGAACGAGTTACGGGACCATGCGCGGAGGCTGGAGGGGACGGCGTTCGGGCTGGGGGAGTTTCTCAAGATGAGCCGGGAGGGGCACGCCTACTGGGTGGAGCGGCGGTTGCCGGAGGAGGGGAGGAACTTTAAGGGGGAGATGAGCCTGCACGCCTCGCCGGTGGAGGTGGCGGAGCGGTTGCGGGAGCTGGTGTTCCGGGACGGGTCGACGGCGGTGATGACGAGCGCGACGCTGGCGACGGGGCGGGGGCTGGAGTTTTTTGCGGAGCGGACGGGGGCGGAGTCGGCCGAGAAGCTGGTGGTGGAGTCGCCATTTGACTACGCCAGCCAGATGCGGGTGTGCATTCCCAAAGGAATGCCCGAGCCGAGTGAGGGGTCGAGGTTTCAGGAGGCGTTGGAGGGGTGGATCCGGCGGCTGACGGGGATGACGAAGGGGAAGGCGTTTGTGCTTTTCACGAGCCGGGCGATGTTGCGGAAGACTGCCGAGGGGATGGCGGGGTGGTTTGAGGAGCAGGGTTGGAAGCTGTTGGTGCAGGATCGGGGGAATTCCCGGACGCGGTTGCTGCGGGAGTTCAAGGAGGACGTGCACAGTGTGCTCTTTGGGACAGACAGCTTCTGGCAGGGGGTGGACGTGCCGGGGGAGTCTTTATCCAACGTGATTCTCACGCGGCTGCCTTTTGCGGTGCCGGACGAACCGCTCTTGGAGGCACGGTGTGAGCGGATCCGGGAGAAGGGAGGGGAGCCGTTCCGGGATCTGCAGTTGCCCGAGGCGGTGCTGAAATTCCGCCAGGGGGTGGGAAGGTTGATCCGGAGCCGGGAAGACCGGGGCCAGATCGCGGTGCTGGACGGCAGAATTCTCACCAAGAGCTACGGGAAGGCGTTCCTGCAGATGCTGCCGGAGTGTGAAATTGAGATTTTGGATGAAGAGAAATAGAACGATGGTTGGAAACGTTCATTTTCAGGATGTTAAAAAAGATTCGCGATTAGAGATTGTGCCGATGAAACTAATAACTTAAAAAAATAAAAATGCGCTGGGGTATCCTAGGATGGTTGTTGGCAGTTGCGGCTATAAGGGCCGAGGTGCCGATGGATCTGAATTCGCCGTTCGAAAAAGTTGCGCTCGTCAGGTCGAAAACCGGGGAAATCGAAAAACGCGAAATTAAAAAGGCCCTCATTACAGGAACAAGTGTGGTGTTGGAAAAAACCGATGGGGGAGTTGCCATGTTTCCCAAAAACGATGTGGTGGCGATCCTGCCTTCACTGCCCAAAGGTGAGTTCGCAGCTAGCGCACAAGACGTGGAAGGAGTCTTGCGTTTTCTGCAAACCGTTTCCCCCGATCTCATGCGGGAAGCAGGTTTGGAAGGATCGCAACTTGCGGAATGGGAAAAGCTCAGGGAACAACTGCTTGAGACCCAAAAGCAGCTGGACGAAAAGAGCCGCGAGGAAAAGGATGCCGTTTCAAAAAAAGAGGTAGAAAGCTGGCTTAAGCAAGCTGGTGAATTGCGGACCCCAAGAACAGAAAAGGAGCTAAGGGATTTAAAGAAATCGGGCGTGATGCTAGCCCGAAAAAGACCAGAGCAGATGGATGGGATTCTGGAAGCGCTTTCCGCCCTTTCGCAGGTTCAGCCAAAAGAAAACGGGGACGCCCTGCCGGAATTGAATAAGTTGAACGACAATCGAGCCCAACTGGTGCCCGATGATCTCATGATTTGGTTGGCTGGTGGTGTTCTGATTCTTTCCTTTTTTGGTGGGCTTTTTGGGCTCACCTTCCTTTCCAGCAGCACGACACGATTTAAGGAGGGAGTCCTTTTTGGCGGGATCCTTTATGGGTGTATCGGGCTTGGGTTACTTGGCCTCCTTGTATGGACTTGGCTCCCAGTGGAGACAAAAGGTCAAAATATCTCCCCCCAAGTGGATTCCAAGATGGAGGAATTGGGTCTTTATCTGAAAAACCGGGCCAAACCAGTTTATTATTTGCCCGCTAAGCAGTTTTTCTTTTCCCCCGAAGAATGGAGATCTGGGATTTTGGGCTATTTGCCAGCTTCTAATCAGGCAGAAGGGATTTTTAAGGTTAAATTAAAAGAAGGCTCTCTTTTTCTTGCTGATCATCGTTGGATTTGGCGGCAACCCTTGACGGCTTTGGGGATTCCGTTGCCGATTCAACTGACATTTGAGGGGAGAAATCCTGACCTAAAGGACTGGGAAAACCCCACGATTTCAAAAGTTTATCTGGGGCGATGGTGTTTGCCGGACTCTGTGGGAGGATTCTTGAAAGAATCCGCAAGCAGCATTTGGCAACAGGGCCTCTCCTCAGGAGGTCTGGCTGGTGTAAGGTTGAAAAAAGATGATCGCGGAATGATTTTAGTTACAGTACCTGCGAGTGGTGTGAGGCCAAAGTACGAACTTCCGAAGGAGGAGGATCAAGTAACCGCTACTAGCGCTTACAAAAAAGACATCTCCGCGGAAGAGCTTTTCCAGCAAGTCGAAAACGGTTTTGAAAAAGAATTCATTGGAAAATTTATTCTTTTGGAAGGATTCATTATTAAAATCGAAAGCGGCAGCGAGGTTTCAGGCGCTTTATCTGCCGGCAAGGTGGCTTCGGGGTTGGAGGGCGTGTCGGCTGCTCAACAAAAGGCTCCCGGCGGCTTGAAGGAAAAGTCCGTGAGTTTCGGGCAAACCGATTATGACAAATTTTACATGGCGGTAGAAAAACCTTTGCCAGGATGGAATGAGGGTAAAAAAACAAAATGCGTGATCAAGTGTCTGATAAAATCGGACCTTGTCTTTGTTCAGGACAAAGATCGGGGAGATATCTACCTGGGTCCTTCGGCTGATACAATTAGTCGGGAGCCTTTTGTCAAATGGGGGCAACGAGTGCGATTTCTTACAGAAGGAAGAGTTGAGGGTTGGAATCGTTTCGGCGACTTTGAAATTTATGGAATGCGTTTAGACGATGTTGGGCAACTTATGGTCTTCGATCCGAACGACACCAAGGGCAGATGATTCAAACGAGATGGTATTAGCCAGGAAATAGCAGGGATCGCTAGCTGGCCATTTCGAGGATTGCCAGGCAGGCTTTCACGTAGTCGGCGCGGACGTTGCGGTACTTCAGGTAGTAAGCATGTTCCCAGACGTCGATCCCGTAGATCAGGGTGGCGCCTTCCATGACGGGTGAGTCCTGGTTCGGATAGGCTTTGATGAACAACTTTCCGTCCTTGGCACGGGCGAACCAGGCCCAGCCGCTCCCGAAGATGCCCATGGCGGTCTTGGTCATCTCCTCCTTCCACTTGTCGTAGCTACCGAAGGCCTGGTCGATCTCCTTGGCCAGTTTGCCGGTGGGTTTCGCGCCGGGGTTTTTCAGGGTCTTCCAAAGGTGGGAGTGATTGACGTGCCCGCCAGCGTTATTGCGGACGGTGGTGCGGATGTCGGCGGGAAGGGAATCAAGATTTTGAAGAAGTTCCTCGGCGGTCTTTTTTTGAAGGTCAGGGTAAGGAGCCACGGCCTTATTGAGATTGTTGACGTAGGCGGCGTGATGTTTGTCGTGGTGGAGCGTCATGGTCTCCGCATCAATATAGGGTTCGAGAGCGTTAGGAGCATACGGCAGAGGCGGAAGGGTGAAGGGACCGGTGGACGTAGGCGC